>OAPQ01000039.1_pt1 | contig 16415 bp, 21 predicted proteins | sample 1498871 | NCBI WGS metagenome assembly OAPQ01 (sample SAMEA3275646, study PRJEB22092) | marine metagenome | biome: ENVO: 01000023; feature: ENVO: 00002042; material: ENVO: 00002149 | collected 2014-06-21T11:10:00+00 | depth 0 m
TTATATCTGATGGGCAAATATCTACGCAATGACCACAGCCATCACATCTAGTCATGTATACAAATGTTGACATATTATTTTCTCTCCTTATTTAAAATTTTCATAATTAATAATGTTTAGGTTGTTCTCTTTTAATTCCTAAACCAAACTGTTCAGGCGCATCTGCTGGTGGAGGTAAATTATCTCTAGACCCATCAGCTTCAGCTAGATTTTTTTGTATTGCAGCACCAGGCTTGTAAAACATATGAGCAAATTTTGACCAGTAAACTCCTCCAAATAAAATTAGATTCGAAACAACAAATAAGGCCAAAAATAAGAAAGAAAGTTCTGACTGACCATTAGATTGAGTATATGACCAAGCTAGTCCAAAAGTCGAGCATGCTAATAATGCTAATACAAATAAATCGGCTTTAATTATTCTATACCAAGGATGAGCTTCTGCCGAAACGTCAACTCTTAAGAAAAACCAAAACCAATATCCACCCACACATGTTAAAATGGCACCGACATGCCACAACATTGACCACGTAGATGATGATGATTTATCAGCACCTGTATAACAAAATACCAACACTGCTGAAGACACCCAAAAGATGATTGTGCCATACATTCCAAGCACATGGGATAGTCTTCGTTTTCCAAATCCAAGTTCAGCTGTAGTTCCAATATCAACAACAGTTGTTTTTGCAATAATTGATACTTTTTCGCCCGCTCCTATTTCTCTAGTTGCTTGAAGCTTGGCTTTTTTTGCATTATTTAAAAAATACGTCAAATTTTTATGATGTATCATTTGAATGATTGTGCCTAGCGCAATTAATGCAATCATTGCTAAAATAAAAGATTGCATAGCGAATGGAGATACGGTCTCAGCTAAAATAGAAAATGGATTTGTTTGTAACATGTTACCCTTATGTAAAATTTTATAGTAAAATTAGAAAGTTTTTTAATCTACTTAATTCTATAGTTCAACCCTAACTATTGGTCAATGTGTCTTTAATAACAACCTATAATTTATATTTTACGTTTATAATGCTGTTTTTTTGGTATTACCGATCTAACACCACCTTGGGGGTTATCAACATCACCTTCTCTTCTTGGAATCAAATGAATATGACAATGCATGATTGATTGACCGGCTATTTTTCCAGCATTGGTTCCAATGTTAAATGCTTTTACATTTTTATCTTTTTTAAGAACCTCTTGTTTTATAATTTTAATCAAATCATTGCATGCGATAATCTCATCATCAGATAATTCAAAATAATCTGCCACATGTCTTTTAGGTATAATTAAACAATGTTGTTCTGAAACAGGATAAGTATCATAACTTGCATAAGCTAAATTATTCTCATGAGCTATACCGCTAGCTTTAGAATTACAAAATAAACATGGGTTATTAGGATCTCTCATTACATTTATCTATATTTAGCACACTTATTTACAGCAGATTTATAATGTTGAGAAAGAATATTGTAAAATTTTAGACTTTTTCTTTTCCACTTTATTTGATTAATGGTTTGTACTGAAGCAACACCTTTTCCAGATCCAATTAAAAGAATTTCATCAAACTCTTTTAAAGAATTAACTAAGATATCTTTTTTATAAATTTTTTTTATTTTTGATTTGAAAAATTTGTAAGTAATTCCCTTATAAAATTTCTCTTTTGGTGAAAAAAATTTATTATCTTTTATAAAAAGTAAATTAGAAGTTCCAGTTTCAAAAATTTTATTATTTGAACACAATCCAATGTCAGATCTTGAATTATCAAGTTTTGACAAATGTTTTAAAATTTCTTTATATTTTAAATTTTTAAACTCAGGTTTTTGTCTTTTTAATTTAACTAATTTTAAATCAAAATTTAAATTTGGCTTAATACGTTTTCGAAGTGAAATTGATAAAGTGTTTTTATTAAGTGCTATTCTTAATAAATGATTATATTTGGTTTTTGAATTTAAGTTTTCTCTTATTAAATTCAAAATATTATTTTTTAAAGATGTTTTGTATATTGAATAAACCTTGGATGATTTTATCAGATTTTTAATGTGGCCTTTAAAAAAAAGAATTTTTGGTGGATTGCCAAATATCCACATTGTTGTGAATACACCATGGTCTCCCCAAAGATCTTTGAAATCAATTTCTTTAAGATCTTTAAGCTGATAGGATTTTTTTAATAAGTAATTTACCATTTAAAGTTAAAAATGACTCAGGGTGAAATTGAAATCCATAAATTTTATCAACATTATTTTCAAATGACATCGCGGCTCCTGAAATAACACATCTCATCGTTATGTCAAAATTTTCTGCATTAAAAGGTTCTTTTAGTTTTAGAGAATGATATCTGCCTACTTTAAATTTATTACCAGCAATAAACAACTTACTAGATTTATTAACTAGTACTTCAGATTGAAATCCATGATAAATTTTATTTTGTTCAATTATACTAGCTCCTTCACTAAATAGTATTTGTTGAAAACCAAGACAAATTCCAATTATTTTTTTTTTACCTTTAAATTGTTTGTAAATTTTTGAAGATAATGGATAATCCTTTGGTGATCCAGGACCTGGTGAAAAAACAATTGTAGATGCTTTATTTAATTTTGATTTATTAACCTTTGAAAAATCATCACATTCTACTTTATCAAATAAAGATAATTGATGCACCACATTGTGTGTAAATGAGTCTTTATGATCTATAACATATATCATTTAAATAAATCTATTAATGCTTTAGCTTTAATAAAGTTCTCGTTAAATTCGTGTTTTGCATTACTGTCAATTACAACACCTGATGCGACTGAAATTTCAGATATATTTTTATAATTTAAAATTGATCTAATAATAATATTGAACTTCATGTCACCATTAAATTTTATATAACCAAAGCTACCTGTATAAATATTTCTATTCTCTTTTTCCTGTTTGTTTAAAAGATTAAGAGTACTTATTTTAGGACAACCAATGACAGAACCACCGGGCATCATAGCTTTTATGATATCTATATTCTCGACTTTTTTTTTAAGTTTGCCAGAAATTAAGCTTACGTAGTGATAAAGATCTTTGTATTCTTCAACAGATTTCTCTTTTTTTAACTTTACACTTCCAGGTATACAAATTCTTGAAAGATCATTTCTTTCCATATCAACAATCATGTTATGCTCTTTTGTTTCTTTAATGTTGTTTTTAAAGAAATTTAATGCTTTTCTTTTATTAATATTTTTAGTTTTTCTTAAAGTCCCAGCTATTGGTTTAGTTGATATAGAGGGCCCTTTTTTATTGATTAAATTTTCAGGAGAGCAGCTAATAATTGAATAATTTTTATCTTTAATCATGAATGCCTCAGGAGCAAGATTAGTTTTAGCGAGTCTACAAAAAAAATCTAAAGGATCTATTTTTGATTTATTCTTATATTTTGTGCATATTTTTATTTGATATGTTTGACCAGATCTTATTTTCTTTTTAAATTTATCAAAAATTTTTGTGTATGAATTCTGATCAATATTTATTTTAAAATTTCTATCAATTTTATGAGTTGATTGAGGTTCGTAGATTAAATCTTCTTTTAAATTAATTATTGTCTCTGGTTTGTAAAAAATTCCTTTTGGAAAATTAATACTCTTTTGTCTAGGTACCTTAACTCCAATTAAATTATTCAGTAATTCATACCCAAAAAAGCCAATATACAAATCTGTACTTTTATATTTTTTCTTATAGCTGTGATTTTGATTTAAAAAGTGTTTGATATTTTGATTATTTAAAATTATTTTCTTAGAAAAATCAGTGAATAAATCAAAACCTTTAATTGTTTTATAAATTATAAAAGGTTTCTGTGAATTATTAATGCTGTTTAAATAATTTTTTTTATTCAATTTTCTAAGCTGTTTGAAGTCTTGGAACTTGTTTTTCTATTATGGGTAGATGTATCAAACCTGCAAAGACTGATAAAGCAATAGATATGTACCAAGCATAATCATATGAACCATATAAATCATGAAATACTCCTCCAAGGTATGCTCCAAAAAAAGAACCAACTTGATGACTCAAAAAAACAATACCATATAATAGTCCTATATATTTTGTGCCAAATATAAAGCCCACTAACCCCATGGTAGGAGGAACCGTTGAAAGCCAAAGAAAACCAAAAGCCATACCAAAAAATATAGCTATGATTGGGCTAGGTGGAAGAAAAATAAATATAGCAATTACCAAGCCTCTTGCAAAATAAATTATACTAAGAATTATTTTTTTGCTAAATTTTTGAGCTAAATATCCCGATGTTAATGTTCCAAATATATTAAACAAACCTATCATTGATAAGATTGTTACTGTACACCATTCGGGTAACCCCCTATCACTTATATAAACGGGTATATGTGTTGCAACTAATGTTATATGCCATCCACAAACAAAGAACCCTAGGGTTAAATAAATAAAACTTTTATTATCAAAAGCTTCTTTTAAGGCTTCTATAGCTGTTTGGTTGTCATTTATTTTCCCTCCAACAACATTTTTTGGCGTAGTTAGAAAGAAAGCTAAAATTAATCCTATAAAAATAAATGCTGCAAAAATTAAAAGAGTATTTTCCCACCCATTTTCTACTAGTGAGTATCTTACAAATATTGGTGATATAAAATATCCAAACGAGCCTGAAGCTGTAACAATTCCCATTGCTAAAGTTCTATTAGATTGGGGAAAATGTTTGGCGACAACTGAAACTGGAATGCTTATTGCTGTTGCTCCAAGTGCAACACCAATTAACACACCTATTGCAGTTACAAAATATAGTCCTGTATTGTACTGTGAATAAAGTAATAAGATACCTGCTAAGTAAAAAACAAAACCAATAGATACAGCTATATGTCCACCATACTTGTCTGTAATGACACCAAACCATGGACCAAAAACTCCCCAAAGAAGCATTTGCAGACCTAGTGCAAATCCAAATTGTGAAAGAGTAATTCCTAAGTCAGTTGAAAAATCAAAATAAAACATCCCAAACGTTTGTCTAATTCCAAGAGACACAATTACAATTGCGCAGGCTGAAATCAGAGTGACTAAGACGGTTTTATTTTTAATAAATTTTTCAGATGACATTTAAAGATCACTTTAAATGTTTTAGTGATTGCTTTATATCAGCGATAAGGTCGCTAGGATCCTCTAAACCAATGTGTAATCTAACAAGATGTTCATTTTTGTCTAATTTAAGGTAACTTCTATTTCCTTGTTCTCTAACATTTTGGTGCAATGCCAAACTTTCAAACCCACCCCAACTATAACCATGACCAAATAATTTTAAATTATTTACAAATTTAACAACAGATTTTTCATTCTTAGCTTTAATTCTTAAACCCATTAAACCTGAAGCTCCTGAATAATATTTCTTCCACATTCTAAAATTATAAGAATCTTTTTTATATGGATATAACAACTTAATATTTTTAAACTTAGATAAAAATTCTGCAACTTTTTTTGCATTTTCTCTATGTCGATCTAATCTAACATCTAAAGTTCTTAATCCTCTTGTTATTAAATAAGCATCGTCGGGTCCCAACCTTAAACCCGTCACTCTTTCTGCTGCTTTTACTTTTGCGAAAACTTTTTTGTTAACTGCTAAACTTCCTCCCATAACATCAGAGTGTCCAGAATAATATTTTGTAGCCGACACAATCGACATGTCAAACCCAAGCTTAATAGGTTTTAAAAAATATGGAGTTCCCCATGTATTATCAATTGCAGTTAAAATTTTATTTTTTTTTGCAATAGAGATAATTTTACCTAAATCTTGAAAATCAAAAGTATTACTACCTGGATTTTCTACAAAAATTAATTTAGTTTTTTTTGTAATAGCTTTTTCTAATGTTTTAAGATCATGTGGATCATAAAAAGTTGTTTTAATATTAAATTCTTTTAAAAAATCTTGTGAAAGTAATCGAGTAGGACTGTAAACTGGATCAGCTACTACAATTTCATCACCAGGTCTTGTGACGCTAAAAATTGCAAGAAAAACAGCTCCAAAACCTGTTGGTGTTAAAAAAGTAAAATAACTTTCCTCTAGTTTGGATAAAATTTGTTGTAAAATATGAGTCGTTGAGGTTCCTTGTCTTCCATAATCAAAGTGTCCTCCTGTGGGGTTTTTTTTTGCTTTATCTTGTGTTTTTCTAATATCTTGCATCGATTTAAAAATAATCGTTGAAGCTCGCACAATTGGTGGATTAACAGACTGATTATGAAAGTCTTTTGCCGTGTGCTTTAAAAAGGTTTTAAAAGAATTGCTCATAATAAAATTTGATATGTTAAGAAGACAATGCTATATCCCGTAAAAAACGTCAATAAATTAATAAATAGGACTGAATGAGTTACCCGAAGAAACATAGAGGTAGAAGAAAACAAGGCTCTAAAAAGAGAAGAGCTAAAAGAAAAAATAAGAAGAAATAATTCTTCTATTCTTTAATCCACCCACCCCCAAGAACTTTATGGCCATATTGGTCTTTGCTGTAGAATACGCATGCTTGTCCTGGTGAAATACCATCTTCAGGAGTAAGTAAATTTACTTGAGCTGTATTATCATCTTTTACTTCAACTTTTGCTTCAAGAAGATTTCCGGTAGATCTCACTTTTACAAAAATATTTTTATCTAGATCTTTTTTGTCAGTTAATAAATTTAGATCTTTAAGGGATATGTTTTTTTTTCCAAGATTTTCTTTTGGCCCAACTATTATTTCATTATTTTCTGAATTTATTTTTAAAACATATAAAGGCTCTTTATCTGAAACTTTAATCCCTTTTCTTTGACCAATTGTAAAATTAATAATTCCCTCATGAACACCAATTACTTTACCGTCCAAATTCTTAATATTTCCTTTTTGAAAAGAGTCTGGTCTAAATTTTCTAATCACTGATGCATAATCTCCATTGGGTACAAAACAAATGTCTTGGCTATCTGGTTTGTCCGCAACATTTAAATCTAACTCTTTTGCAATTTCTCTTGTTTTATTCTTCAACATTCCCCCTAACGGAAATCTTAAATAATCTAATTGTTCACGAGTTGTATTGAATAAAAAATAACTTTGATCTCTATTTTCATCAATTGCTCTGTACATATTGTTGGAGTTATTTGCAGTAATATTTTTTACATAATGACCAGTTACTAATGCATCAGCTTTGAGATCTTTAGAAACTTCAAATAAATCTTTAAATTTTACAGTTTGGTTGCATTGAACACAAGGTATTGGGGTTTCCCCATTTAAATAACTATCAACAAAGTTATCTATTACACCTTGTTTAAACTTATCCTGATAATATAAAATTTTATGTTCAATTCCTAATTTGTGAGCAACACGTTTTGCATCCATTATATCTTGTCCAGAACAACATTGTTTAGATTTAGCAACTTCTTTTCCATCATCATAAAGTTTTAAAGTTATTCCTATAACTTTATAACCTTCATTTTTCATAATTCCGGCTACAGTTGAAGAGTCTACTCCACCAGACATGGCTACTACTACTGTAGTATCCTCGGGTTTTTTATTAATTCCGATAGAGTTTAATTCTTTATTCATAAGGTGGTATTTATACTTATTTACAATATAAGTTAAATTAAATGATTTTAGATTACGAACCAGGTGACAAAGTCACTAATCCAAACAATAAAGACTGGGGTATTGGACAGGTTCAATCTATTATCAATGATAAAGTAACAGTTAATTTTGAAAATGCTGGAAAAAAAGTAATTATTGCTAAAAATGTTGAGTTAAAACGAATTAAATAAATTTAAAATGGATATTAAAATAATAGTAGAAAAATTAATTGATCCTTTTTTAAAAGCTGGAGACTTATCAATTTATCTTAGAGAAAAAGGATTAAAAAAAGAAATTAAATCTGATAACACGCCTGTAAGTAATGGTGATATTGAAGTTAATAAATTTATAACAAAAAAAATATCTGAAATCACACCAGATATACCAATTATATCAGAAGAAACATCTGACAACAAAGATAATACTGAATTGAAAAACTTTTGGTTGGTTGATCCAATAGATGGAACTTATGATTATATAAATAACCTTGAAGAATTCACAATTAACGCAGGCTTAATTATTAACAATAAACCTGCCGCAGGGTTAATTTATGCGCCTTCTAAAAAAAGAATGTTTTACTCTTATGGTGAAGGCAATGCTTTCGAATTAAGTAATGGAAATACTATAAAACTTAATGAAAAAGCTAATGTAGCAAGACCAATTAGATTTATTTCTTATTCAAATAAAATTAAACCTGAAATACAAAAAATATACCAAGATATTGGGGTTGTTGAAAATGTTAGAATGAAAAGTTCACTAAAGTTTTGTGTGGTAGCAGCTGGCGAATATGATGGTTACGTTGCAGAGCCAAGGGCTTATGAATGGGATATAGCAGCAGGTCATGCAATATTAATACATTCGGGTGGAACTGTTACAGATTTTAATGGGGAAGAAATATTATATGGAAAAAAAGATTTAAAAAATCCAAGCTTAATTTTAAAGAGTAAAAATATATTATAATGGATGAGCAATTAAGAATTATACTTATTATAATAGTTTCTGTTTCAATTTTTGGCTTATTAGTTTTTGTATTCGTTAAAAACTACATAAGACAAAAAATTAATAATTTAGTTGAGGAAGAAAAAGATAAAAAACTAAAGTAGATTAATTATTTTAAGGTATTCATCTTTTTCTATATCCATTACTTTTCTGGAAGTCTCAAAATCGAAACCATTTCTTGCCAATAAAGATATATCTTTTTTATAAAATAATGTTCTATTGTCCTCAGCTCTAGCTGGACCTATTCTTTTTTTCTTACAAATTTTTATAGCTGAAAAAAAATCTTGATCAGAGTTATCTTCTTTAATTTTATCAACGGTATCTTTAATAAACTCATCATGAATTCCTTTTCCCATTAAATAATTTCTAATTTTATTTATAGAGTTTCCTCTTTGAATCATGCTTTTTGCTTTGCTTTCAGAATAAAATTGATCATTTATAAATTTGTTTTTTTCTAGATCTGACAAGACAATATCGATCAATTTATTAACGTCTTTTTTTCTTACATCAGAGGAAGAAAGTTTCATATATTTTTTCAGCAAATAAGTCTTTAACTGCTGTTTTGAAGGTGCATATTTTTCAACATAGGCAAATGCAAAATTTCTCATCTCCTCAACGGTTACTTGGAGTGTTTTTTTTCTATTTCTTATAGGAATCATGGTTAGATTTTATATAATATATTTAAATGATCGAACAAATTTATAGTTATTTTACTATTGAGACACTTTATATGTGGATCAATATAGGTGTGCTACCGTTTTGGTTTATACTGATTTTTTTTCCACACTCTCATCTAGCTAGAATTTTTGTAGCCTCAATATTTCCAATATTTGTTTTAAGTGGTGCTTATATTTTTGTTTTATATAAATCTTATTTACTTGGTTACGATTTTGTTAGTAATTTTACGTTATATCTAGGGTTAGATGAACTTTCTAGATTGTTTGAGGATCATTTATATTTAATGCTTTTTTGGACACACTTTATTGCAATTAACCTATTTATTGGTGGGTGGATCGTTAAAGACTCTCAAAAATTTTATATCAATAAAATGTTGGTAGCGATCCCTTTAATCATCACTTATTTAATTGGACCAATTGGTTTATTCTTGTATTGGATTATTAGAATTTTCTACGCAAAAAGAATGAATTTGTATGAGTAGTTACATTGATTTTTTTTTTGATGTAATCAGCCCTTATTCATACATAGCCCATAAAAAAATACAAAACATTAAGGAAAATCAAAAAATTACTTTTAATTATAAGCCTATTTTACTAGGTGGTCTTCATAATTTAGCAGGGATAAGCGCTCCTGCATTTAATAAATATAAAATGAAAAATATGCAGAGTGATTGTGAATTAGTTTCAAGGAAAAACAGTATTTCTTTTAAATGGAATTTAAAATTTCCAATTAATTCACTTTTGATAATGCGTGGATATTTATCACTAGATGGTAATCAAAAAGAGAAATACTTAGATATTTTTTTTGATGCTTATTGGAAAGATAATTTGGATTTATCATCAGAAAACGAAGTTTTAAAATTACTAGAAGTCTTAAATATAGATAGTAAAGCCTTTTTGGAGAAAATTAATCAACAGTCAATTAAAGATGATTTAAAAAGATTAACTAGTGATGCTTTTGAAAAAGAAGTCTTTGGCGCACCGACTTTTATTGTAAATAATAAAATTTTTTGGGGACAAGATCGCCTTGAATATGCTCTTGAGGAATTAAATTAAATTAGACTATTTTGAATTTGCTTTGGCTAATTGAACCAAAGCCACCTTCGATATGTGATATTTTTTCATACCCCATATTTTTTAGAGCTTTAACCGCTAAAGCAGATCTTACTCCACCAGCACAAAATAAAACCATTTCTTTATTTTGATCTAAAACACCTTGTTGAAACAAAGCGCTGTTGGGATCTAAATAAATTTCTAATTTTCCTCTTGGTATATGAACTGAATTTTCTACTTTACCAGTACTTTCTAATTCATTACCTTCTCTAATATCAATTAAATTACAGTTATTTTCTTCAACCATTTTTAAAGCTTCATCCGCATTAATTGTTTTTATTTCTTGCATCGCTTCAGAAAATAAAGTTTGAATTGATTTTATAGTCATTATTCTATTTCAAAATATATCAAAAACATTATATTGCTAGTTAATTATGCTAAAAACTAATACTAAGGCTCCAAATTTTAAACTTCCTTCAACTTCAAAAGATGATTATTCATTAAAAGATTCTATCGGTAATTATGTTGTTATTTATTTTTATCCAAAAGATGACACTCCAGGATGCACTATCGAAACAAATGATTTTAACAAATTACTATCTAAATTTAAAAAATTAGAGTGTGAAGTATATGGAATTTCTAAGGATAATTTAAAAAGTCACGACAAATTTAGAGATAAATATAAGATAAAATTTGATTTATTAGCTGATGAAGAGCTAAAAGTTCTTAAGAAATATAAAGTTTGGGGTAAAAAAAAGTTTATGGGTAGAGAGTTTATGGGTGTTCTTAGAACTACTTTTTTAATTGATAAAAAGGGTAAAATTATCAAGATTTGGGATAACGTTAAGGTAAAAGATCACGCTAAAGACGTTTTAGAAACTATTAAAAACCTTTCACAAAAATAAAAAAGGCCCCTTATTTCTAAGGGACCCTTTGACGTTATAGAGAGATAATTTTTTTAGTCTCTGATTGCGTAAGCTTTAACACCAACTTCAGCAACATCAGTTCCAAGTTTTTCTGCTTGAGCACTAATTCTTAAGCCAATAGTTTCTTTGAGCGTTTTAAAAACTATATAAGAAAGTACAAAACTAAATACACAAACTGCTAGTACACCTGTAAACTGTGTTCCAAATGTTGTGTCTGGATTTGAAATCGGAACTACCATTGTTCCAAAGATACCTGCAAACATATGAACTGGGATTGCACCGACTACATCATCTATGTGTTTCGACTCTAGAAACTTAGTTCCAAAGTACATTATGATGGCTCCAATAGAACCAATTACCATTGCAAGGATTGGACTTGGGTTTAAAGGTTCAGCAGTTATTGCAACAAGACCAGCTAAAGCACCATTTAACATCATAATGATATCTGTTTTACCACCAATTAATCGAGTAACTAACGCTGCAGTTACTGTTCCAGCTGCACCTGCTAAATGAGTGTTAACTGCAATTTTACTAATTGCTGTAACATCATCAAAAGTTCCAACTGCTAATTGACTGAAACCATTAAAACCAAACCAGCCAAACCATAATAAAAATGTTCCAAGTGTAACTAAAGGAATACTAGAAGCAGCAAAAGGAACTAAAGATTTAGTTTCTCCCTTTTTTCCAAATCTACCAGCTCGTGCACCTAAAACTATTACACCAGCTAATGCAGCAGCACCACCGCAAGCATGAACTAAAGTAGATCCAGCAAAATCAGAAAAACCAGCAGTAGCTAACCAGCCACCACCCCACTGCCAACCCATAGAGATTGGATAAATAAATGCAGCCATAATTGCTGAGAAAATAAAGAATGGCCAAATTTTAATTCTTTCTGCAACCGCGCCAGATACTATAGATACCGTCGCACAAACAAACATTGCTTGATAAAACCAATCAGAATAATCTGAATAACCAGTTCCAATTTCTGAAGCATCACTCCAAATTTTGAATGTTCCTATGTACCCACCCTCAGGTATTCCATATGCAAGATTATAACCGCATAGAAAAAATACAATTGACGCTATAGCAAATTTACCAATATTTTTTGCAGCAATTGTTGATACACTTTTAGTCGTTACCAGACCGCACTCAAGCATACAAAATCCTGCAGCCATAAATGCAACTAATACACCACCTAAATAAAAACCTAGAGTGTTAAAAATATATTGTCCTTCAGCTGATATAGTAGTTTCTGCTGAGGCTAAACCTGTAATGCTGAAAAAGATTACAGAACTAATTGTTAAATTTTTAAATAAATTAATCATTATCTCTCCTTGTTATGATGGTTCTTTTATTAAAGTTTTTTATTTTAAGAATTGCTGATTAATCAAAAGAGTTATGACGATAGAACATGTGTATAAAAAAAAGGCCCCAAAAAGGGGCCTTTTCTAACTATAAGAGAGAGAGATAGTTATTCTGTTTTAGAGGCTCTCCAATGAGATAACGATATGGAGATCGAAGAGCCTCTTTATTGCATGCAATTAGTCTCGTATCGCGTAAGCAATTACACCTGTCTCAGTAACGTCAGTACCTTTGGTTTCAGCTTCTTTACTTAATCTGATACCAAATAAGCCCTTCATTATTGACCACACGATGTAAGACACCACAAATACAAAAATGTTAATTGAAAGCACACCAATTAGCTGAGCACTAAAATTTGCATCAGCATTAGTTAGTGGAACTGCAAGTGTACCCCAAATTCCAGCAAATAAGTGAGCTGGGATTGCACCTACAACATCGTCTAATTTGAAATTAAATAATAATTTAGTTCCAAACACTACGATTAATCCACCAACTGCTCCAATTAAAATTGCTGCAAGTGGTGATGGTGCTAAAGGTTCTGCAGTGATAGCAACTAAGCCACCAATTGCTCCGTTTAACATTTGAATTACATCTGTTTTACCATACATTAATCTTGTAATGATACCTGCAGCCATTACACCGCCACAAGCTGCAAGATTTGTATTGATAAAGATAGTAGATATCGCAACTGCATCATCAAAAGTTCCTAATGCTAATTGAGATCCACCATTAAATCCAAACCAACCCAACCATAGGATAAACACACCTATTGTTACTAATGGAATTGAAGATGCAGCAAAAGGTTGTAACGCTTTTGGTTGACCTTTGCTGTCAAATCTTCCAGATCTAGCACCTAACAAAATGATACCTGCTAATGCAGCAGCTCCACCTGTTGAGTGTACTAAAGTTGAACCCGCAAAGTCAGAGAAACCGATTTCAGCTAACCAGCCTCCACCCCACTGCCAACCCATTACGATTGGATAAATTACTCCAGCTAAAATAGCTGCAAATAAGAAGAATGGCCATAACTTGATTCTTTCCGCCATAGCACCTGAGCAAATTGAAACTGTTGTTGCACAGAATACCATTTGGAAGAACCAATCAGAACCATCCGCATAACCAGTGTCAATTGCACTTGCATCTGACCATGGTGTGAATGATCCAATATATCCACCTTCTGGAATACCATAAGCTAAGTTGTACCCAACTAGCCAAAACATAATTCCAGCAATTGCATAAAGCCCGATGTTCTTTGCACAAATTACTGAAACACTTTTTGAAGTTACCATACCAGATTCTAGCATTGCAAAACCTGCTGCCATGAACATGACAAGGAAACCACAAATTAAAAATAATAGAGTATTAAAAATAAACCCCACTTCAGCAGACACTGTTGTCTCTGCCATACCTGCGCTACTCATGTTTAGTAAAAATACTAAACTAAGTAATGGTGCAGTTATCTTCTTTATTAATTTAGTCATAAGACCTCCTGTTAAGGTTATGACTTATAAATTTTTAATTTCTAAAAACTAACGTTGATCAGGTAAAATAGATATGCAGTTTTTGCATATAGTAACAGCCCTAAACGTGTTTTGAAAACGTTAGGGCTGTTAAAAAAAATAATTATTTATTGAATACTTCTTTTAAAGCTTTCGCTGGTAAGAATTTTACTTTTTGAGAAGCAGCGATTTGGATCTGCTCACCTGTTCTCGGGTTTCTTCCAACTCTAGCTTTTCTCTTAGCTACTTTATAAGTACCAAATCCAGCTATTTTTACTGAATCGTCACCTTTTAGTGCATCTAAAATAGTGTTGGTAATTGTATCAAATGTTCTTTCAGCATCGGCTTTGCTCAAATTTAAAGAGCCTGAAAGCGATGCAATTAATTGTTTTTTGTTCATTTTAGCTCCGGTTTTGTTGGTTAATATTCATATTTATTATAAAGGTTGATAAATCAAGCTTTTTTTTAGTGTCTCAAATTTTTTTAGATACAATATCTTGTATAAAGTTAAATAAGTGTTGATTTTACTTACTCTTTTATCTTTATAGAAAATGAAATTAATTAAATAAACCTAGGTCTTTTAGGTCATTAAAAGTTGTAAAAAACATCAATGATATCAACAAAAACATTCCGATTCGAAAAAAACCTTCCTGCATTTTCTGTGATAAAGGACGACCTAGAACCTTCTCAAATGCATAAAACATTAAGTGTCCTCCATCTAACATTGGTATCGGAAATAAGTTAATTAAACCAAGACTTATTGAAATATAAGCCATTATCGAGATAAATGGTAAGATACCGATTTCAGCAACTTGCCCTGTAATTTTTGCAATTCGAATAGGGCCTCCTAATTGAGAAGTATCCCCACTCCCTTTAATCATGCTTCCTATATATTTTAGAGAAGAAGCACTTACAAAATACACTTCCTTAAATGAATGAATTATTGCTTGAGCAGGTCCAAGTTTTACATGATTAATTTCATTATTAACTGCTCCAAGTTGAATGCCAACCATTCTCTTATTAATCATATTGCCTAGATTATCTTCACTAAAGACAATATTAGGTTTAACTTTTATCAAATATTCTTGATCTAATCGTTCTACTTTAAAATCAATAATATCCCCTGTCGATGTTGTAATAAACTTTGCAACATCCATGATGCTTTCAACTTTATTGCCATCAATTTCTAAAATAACATCATTATTTTTAAGTCCACCAACCATAGCAGGACTATCTTTTTGAACTTCAGTGATCATTGCTGGAGTAAAGTCTTTACCAACAAAGGTATAAATACAAAAGAATATTGCTATCGCTAATATAAAATTAGCTAAAGGCCCACCAAATACTATTAAAGCTCTTTGATATAAAGGCTTTATAACAAACAACTTTTCTTGATCCTCTTTATTATATTGTTTTAATATTTTCTCATGATCAGCTTGAGAAAACACATTACGGTCCCCAAAAAATTTGACATATCCTCCAAGTGGGATCCAGCAGATCTTCCACCTGGTACCTGATTTATCATTCCAACCAAATATTTCTTTACCAAAACCAATTGAGAAATCAGTAACGCCTACCCCATATTTTCTTGCAAAATAATAATGTCCATACTCGTGGATAAATACCACAACTAAAATCAATATTATAAATGGAATAATATAAGTAAGCATAATCTATATTTTAAATGAATATTGAAACATTCTCAACCCCTCATTACCAGTAATAAGTCTTAGGCTTTTTAGCATCTTTTAAAAAAGTCTTAGAATGACCTAATCTTCCTCTATTAATTGGCTCATTATTACATTTAATTAATTTCATTCCTCTATTAGGATCTTTTCTAATAGGTGAGACAATTTCGAATTTAATAGTATTTACTTTTTCCCTCTCTTTTTTAATATAAGCCTCTCGCTCAAGCTTTTTCTGTTCTTGATATTTATCAAGCTCAATTTCATCATCAGATTTAACTTTAATTTTCTCAACCTCCTTAAGCTTAATATTAAAAGTTGGCAAAACTAAATTTGGCTTCGTTTCACCAATTTTTTTTTCACCGAATTGTTCATAACGTTTACATTGTTCTTTAACCATTTGATTAAAGTTTGGCTTCGTTTCACCAAATTTTCTTTTACGTGATTTAGATATTTTAAATCGAGCACCATCTTGCTTTTTCATTACAAAGCTCCTTTCTTTTTTTGAAGTCTTTTTAAAATCTCTAACAATTTGAAGTATTTTGATAGCAATTTATCTTCAATAGTATTCAGTTTTAAAATAGCACTGCCCCCATTACAATCTCTTGCAAATGAAAGCCCTGATTTTCTAATGATTACA
>OAPQ01000040.1_pt1 | contig 16357 bp, 22 predicted proteins | sample 1498871 | NCBI WGS metagenome assembly OAPQ01 (sample SAMEA3275646, study PRJEB22092) | marine metagenome | biome: ENVO: 01000023; feature: ENVO: 00002042; material: ENVO: 00002149 | collected 2014-06-21T11:10:00+00 | depth 0 m
CTGTATTTATGTGTTGTTACGATTTGTTTGATGTGACTAGTTTTTTGTTGTTGTTTTTTTTTTTTTCAAGAAGAAGCGGGCATACGAGTTAGGGCTCTGTGACTGGAGTTAAGACGTGTGCTCTCCCGATCCCCATTAAATAAAAAAAAAATAACTACTGCTAGGCCTATTATCATCCCCCCAAGAGTGGCGGTTATTGGTGTAAAATTTACTATATTCATTAATTACTTAAAACTGGAAAAGCTTGCACCTTTCCTAAAAAATATTTTTGATATTCCATCTTGGTGCATTTATTTTCAATATACTCAATATTATTTTTTTTCATTAAGTCTTTGGCCTTTTCATCCCTTATACCAAGTTGTAACCATAAAACTTTTGCACCAATTTTTACTGTATCCTCTGCTATGCCGTATGCTTCTTTTGAAGGTCTAAATACATCAACTATATCAACTGGTTCTTTGATGTCTGTTATTTTTTCATATACCTCTTCTCCTAAGATTTTTTCTCCTTTAGCTCTAGGATTAACTGGAATAACTTTAAATCCATATTTTTGCATATACTTCATTACTATAGTTGATGGTTTAGTAGGATCTTTGCTCACACCAATCATTGCAATAGTTTTATTTTTTGAGAGAATATCTTTAATCTCAGACATGAATTATTTATTCTTTTTAATCTGATCTTCACAAAATTTACGAGCTTTGTCTAAATCTGTGATTTTTGATTCTGATAATTTTTGACTTCCAGCAAGGCAAGCATCAACAGCTCTTTTGAAATTATGATCTTTAAAACTTAAAGCAAAATACATACCCAAAATAACAAAAATAATAATTAAAATATTTTTTTTGTTTTTTGTCATTTATGTTTCCAATTTGGTTTTCGTTTTTCTAAAAAAGCAGAAATTCCTTCTTTAGCATCCATAGCCATCATATTGATTGTCATCATTTTACTAGTATATGCATAAGCCTTTTTTAATGGCATTTCTAATTGTTTATAAAAGGCTTGTTTGCCAATTTTAATTGTTAAATTTGATTTTGAGGCAATGGTTTTTGCAACTTTTAAAACTTCATTATTTAATTTTGATTTTGAATAACAGTCATTAATTAATCCAATTTCTTTTGCATAATTTGCTTTAATGGGTTCTCCAGTTAACAACATTTTCATCATTGGTTTTCTATGAATTTTTCTACTAACAGCAACCATTGGAGTACTACAAAACAATCCTATATTAACACCTGGGGTAGCAAATAATGCTTCATTGGTGCTGTAAGCTAAATCACAACTTGCAACTAATTGACATCCTGCAGCAAACGCAGCTCCATGAACTTTAGCAATAACTGGTTTTCTTCCTTCAACAATTTGGAGCATTACTTTAGAGCAAAGATTAAATAACTTTTGGTACTTATCTCTTTTTTTTAAACCTCTAACTTCTTTTAAATTGTGTCCAGCACTAAAGCCTTTGCCAGCACCTTCTAAAATAATAACTTTTATTTTTTTGTCAGCATCAAGTTTTTTAAAAGCTTTAAGTAAATCAGTTAAATTTTTAAACGATAATGAATTATAAGTTTTTTGCTCGTCAATAATAATTGAAGATATCTCACTGTTAATTTTTTTAATCTTAATATTGCTACTCATTAAGGTTTATTTTAATTTGCCTTCTTCTCTCATTTTTGCTCTTATTTTTGTGGCAGAAATTTCCTGAACTTCTTTTGATAATTCAATTTCTTCAATTTTGTAACCAACGCCGCGTCCATAACAAATGTTGGTAATATTGGGCACCATCATTATTTTAAATTGACCTTTAAATTCAGGGTTTAACTTTTCTTCTATATTTTTTTTAACTGTCTCAAAATCAAAAGGATTGTCATCAACACCTTGTACATCTCTAATTTGAATGCAAACTTGGCCTGTTTTTTTAATAATTTCTTTAAACAAAGTATAATGGCCATCATGAAAAGGCTGCCATCTTCCTAGCATTTGTGCAGTTGGTTTTTTATTGTCCCATTGATAACTCATATTTACTCCTTTACAGTTGAGTTTATTCTTAAAAAATTAAATTAAAAGACTTTATTTGATTTGATTAATTAAAGATTACAGATGCAGTTAAAATGGTTTACTTGCTTTAATTGCAAACTCATTTTCATAGTCTTTATTATTTTTAATTAATCTTCCGATTGTTATTAAAAGATAACAGCTATCAATTAAATTTAACTCATAACATTTTAATTTCTAAAATTTGAATAGTTTTCTTATACAGTATAATCTTATTCAGTGTTATGATCAGATAGAAAAGATAGTTTAGCTACAGATTAATCAAAATTATTTAACACAAATGGATCAGTTGCCAAAATGAATGAAACAAAATTATTGTCTAAATTTAAATTTTAGGGCGTTTAAATTCTTTCCTTGATAAGTGACCAAAATGGGTTAAATAAATGTTAACTTATATTAGTATATTATGGAAATTGTAACAACAATAGCTCCAATTGGTTTAGCCATCATTATGCTAGGCTTGGGTGCTTCTTTAACGTTAAGTGATTTTTCAAGAGTAATTAAAAATCCAAAAGATTTTTTTATTGGTTTTGTTTGCCAGTTATTTGTTTTACCTTTAGTTGCTTATCTACTTATTATTATTTTAAAAGTTCCAACTGAAATGGCTTTAGGAGTAATGTTAATTGCTGCGGCTCCTGGAGGTGTAACTTCAAATGTTTTAACAAAATTTGCAGATGGTGATGCTGCTCTTTCAGTGTCCCTTACAGCATTTATAAGTTTGGTTAGTATTATTTCTGTTCCAATCATAGTTGCTCTTGCAATAGATTTATTTGAAATACCTTACGTTACTAAGGAAATTTCAATGATAGGGATCTCTTTAAAAATGTTTTTTGTAGTCACAGTTCCAGTAATTATTGGAATGATTATTAGACATTTAACAGGCGATTTAATGATAAGAAATTTAAAGATAATACAAAGAATTTCGATAGCCTTATTTTTTGTTGTTTTTGCTGCAATTTATATAGAAGAGTGGAACAATATCGTAAGTTTTTTAACTAGAGCGGGAACAATAGCTTTAATCTTGAATGTAACAATGATGACTATAGGATTTTATGTTGCTAAATTTTTTGCATCCGGTGTAGCTCAACAAAGAGCCATTTCTCTCGAGTGTGGTTTGCAAAATGGAACCTTGGCAGTTTTTGTTGGAACTCAATTATTTGACAATGTTGTTTATATGGTTCCAACTGCAGCTTATGCTTTGATTATGTTAACTACAGCTTCAATTTTTGTTTGTATTTTAAGAAAATGTAATTTTGGTCAAAAATAAAATCAAAAAAAACTTATTTTTTTTCTATTTCTAAAAGGATCTTTGGTGCCCATAGAACTGCATCTTGAGAGGTAACCTGAAAATTAAATTTATCTGGCTTTACAAACATCTTGTTGGTGTCATCAAACCTTCCCTCTTTAATTGTATCGACCCAAATAACAAAATCTGCAGGAAACAAAGCTCTTGCTTCAGGTGTTGGACAAACAAAATCTGCTACAACAAAATTTCCTTCTTCTTTTAGCTTAATAGCAAAATTTGCCATTCTTTTTGCTTGTCTTTTTCTTCCCTCTTCAGAAAAATCCCAATCATTAGCTTCTTTTCTAACTTCATCGGCATTTAATCTTTTAGCATTAAGCATTGGAGCAAGTTCATTTGCTAGAGTTGTTTTTCCAGAGCCTGGTAGACCCATTATTAAAATAATTTTCATCTTTATAATAAACTATTTGCTACCCATTTATGAAATTGATGAGTTGGTTGATCCATCACTGGTGAAAAGTTTCCTCCATTATAAATAGGAGAACCTCTTCCCTTTTGCATTCCTTCAATTGCACTAATGTCCTCTAACATTACATCCTTCCAAAATCTTGCGTTTTGTTTTCTCAATTCCTTAAGTTCTTCTCCATTAGCACTTTTATCTCCAATATAATACATTTCCATGTGTTCTCTAGTTTTATTGATTGTAAGTGGTTCTAACCAAAAAACATAAAAATGATCTAAGTGCAAACCAATCATTACATTAGGAAACAACGCGATATATTCAGAGTTTTTAAGTGAACTTTTTTCCCAGTTTTTAAATGTATCAAATTTATTATTACCTTTTACAGGTTGCTCGTATTTCTCACTTCCTTGTCCTGCAAATCGATTAGGTAAACCTTGAATGTGATAATGATCGTTAATATTTGATACTTTGTTTAATTCTGGATGAATAGTTGGTAAATGATAACTTTCACAGTAATTTTCAATTGCAAACTTCCAATTAGATTTAACTTCTAAATCAAACGAGCCATGATCTTTTGAATGAACTAATAATTTTTGATCTTCGTGATTTATGAATTTAGACCATCTTTGCTCAAGTGGCTTTATGTACTCTTCAAAATCAATTTCATTTGAATTAATATTAACAAAAATAATATCCATCCATATTTTAGATTTAACTTCTTTTAAATTACTACGATTCTTTTCAAATTGATCTGAATTATGAATATTTAAACCTCCTATATGAGGGGTGGCCACTAGATTTCCTTTAAAGTCATATGACCAGGAATGATAAGGACACCTAATTACATTTTTTAAAGAGCATGATTTGTCTATTAGCTTAAACCCTCTATGACTACAGACATTATGAAATACCCTAATATTAAGATCTTTGTCTCTAACTATTATTAAAGGAATCCCGAGTAGATTGTATGGTTTGGCATCTCCAATGTTAGGTATAGAACTAGCGACCCCAATAACCGTCCATTTATCACAAAAAATCTTATCTCTTTCATATTCTAAATATTGCTCACTGGTGTAACACTCATTTGGAAGCCCATTTGCAGTCTCTATATTTTTGTCCACATTCATCAATTTCTTGATGTCCAATATCTCTGAGAGAGATTTATTTTTCTGATTTTGATCCACAAAAAAAATTACCATGGCCAAAATTTTTGGCAAGAAAATTTGGGTTTTGGGCCATGTTGAATTTCTTTGACAGCTTTTTCAAATAAGATAATGATCGGGAAAAATGAATTTTTCATTGGAAATTGGTCCACATACTGACCTTGAAACTTTACCTCCTGTAAAGGATGTCTACGTTACAATGTTACCTGGTGGCGATTATAAAGATACTGCTGACAAATCTGGAGACCTTGTAAAAAAAGGTTTTAATCCTGTACCTCATTTTCCTGCCCGATCAATAAACAATGAAGATGAATTAAAAGATTATGTTTCAAGATGTAAAGATCAAGGAGTTAAACAAGCTTTAGTCATAGGTGGTAGCAGAGAACCAATTGGTAAGTTTGATAGCTCATATCAAATCTTAGAAACAGGTTTTTTTGAAGGAATTAAAATTGGTATTGCAGGGCATCCGGAAGGAAGTCCAGATATACCAGAACAAAATTTAGAAAAAGCAATGATGGATAAAAAGCCTTATGCTGATTACATAGTAACCCAATGGTTATTAGACAGTCAGCCTATTGTTGATTTCATTTCTAAACAAAGCGTACCAGTGCATGTGGGTATTACTGGGCCAATGAAAATATCTAGCTTAATAAAATTTGCTAATATTGTCGGGGCGAAAAATTCCATAAATTTTCTTAAATCTAATTTTAGTAAGGCGTTAGATTTATTGAAACCTAAAGACCCTAATGATTTAATTGGGAAAGTTAAATCGCATACTGATAACTTCCACATTTATACATTCGGCGGCTTGAAGGAAACAAACAAGTGGTTGAAGGAGAATAGTTATGTCTAATGAGTTTGACTATACTAAGTTAAAACATGCTACTTCAGTTGATCAATCTGATCGTGCAGTACCATACAATTTAAGACAAAGTGGGCCAACTAAAGTTGAAATGCTTATCTCAACAAGGGTAAGAAAATCACCTTATTGGCATTTATCAATGCAGGCAGGTTGCTGGAGAGCAACAGTTTACAATCGTATTTATCACCCAAGAGGATATGTAAAACCAGAAGATGGTGGAGCAATGGTTGAGTATGATGCAATTGTAAATCACGTTACTATGTGGAACGTTGCTGTTGAAAGACAAATCAGAGTTAAGGGTCCGGATGCAGAAAAATTTACTGACTATGTAATAACTAGAGATGCTACAAAAATTTCTCCTATGAGAGCAAGATATGTAATCTTGTGTAATGCATATGGTGGAGTTTTAAACGATCCAATTCTTCTTAGAATTTCTGAAGATGAATTTTGGTTCTCATTATCAGACTCTGATATTGGTATGTACCTTCAAGGGGTAAATGCTGATGGAAGATTTGATTGTACTATTGAAGAAATTGATGTCAGTCCTGTTCAAATTCAAGGACCTAAATCAAAAGCTTTAATGAAAGATCTTTGTGGGGATCAAGTTGATTTCGATAATATGCCTTTCTACGGTTTAGCAGAAGTTAAAGTGGGTGGAAGAAGTTGTGTCATTTCACAATCGGGTTTCTCTGGAGAAGCTGGGTATGAAATATACTTAAGAGACTCTACTTTATATGCTGAGGATATGTGGAATGCCGTTCTTGAAGCAGGTAAAAAACATAGCTTAATGGTTATTGCTCCTGCTCACCATAGAAGAATTCAAGCAGGAATTCTTTCATGGGGTCAAGATATGGATGCTCAACATAATCCGTTTCAGTGTAACTTAGGTTACCAAGTTTCATTATCTGGAAAAGGTGAATGGAACAAAAAAGGTGATTATGTGGGTAAAGCTGCATTAGAAAAAATGGGCGCAGAACTTAAAGATGGTAAAAAACCTTACAAGCTTCAATTAGTTGGACTTGAATTAGGTGGAAAACCAATTGAAGAATACGCTCCTGATTTTTGGCTAGTGTCACCTGAGAATGGTGGAGATCCGGTTGGATTTATCACCTCTCCTTGGTATCACCCAGAAAAAAAACAAAACATTGCTATGGGATATGTGCCATTTGATGGAACATTAAACTCTAATGGCTTTCCAAAAGGTACTGTTGGAACTAAATTCAAAGTTCACTTACCTGAAAAATACTCTGACACACCAGGAACACCTGTTGATGCAGTAGTAGTGGATATTCCATTCAAAGAGTCTTTCAACGCTAACACTAGAGAAGTTGTAAAAGGCTAAATTTATTATTTTGGGGGAGCAAAATTAAAGCTCCCCCATTTTCTCAATGACTAAGAGCTTTTTAATCGTAATTTGCATTATCATTGCGATTGCTTTAATAATATTTCCATTAATAGTTTCATATAAAGCGCAAAAAAATAAAAAGAATAAAAATTAATGTTTGGTGAATTTTTAAATATAGTATTTAAATCAATTAAATTAGATAAGTCTTTATATACAGATAATAAAAACTTTGGTGAAGCCTCAGTTTATTTTGCTGGTCTTATAATGATCTTGGATGGAATTGCTGGTGCGGTAGCTGCAAACACAGTAATTAAAACTGCTGTTGCAATGTCTGGACTAACATCAATTCTAACTTGGATAGTGTGGGCAATCTTTATATATGTAATTGGAGTTAAACTTTTTCCAGATAAGAAAACAAAAGTTCCTTTTAAAAAAGTGTTAACTGCAGTTGGCTTTGCTCATGCACCAGGTTTACTAAGATTTTTTGCAGTAACACCAAATATGATGATACCTATAATTTTTCTTACACAATTTTGGATTTTTGCTGGATTAATTATCTCCACGAAACATGTGCTGGGTTTAAGATCTAGTATTAAATCTTTTGGAATTGTATTTTTATCATTCCTAATAATTGCATTTTTATCTATTTCTTTTGTAATGAGTAGAATGAATATGTTGCCTGTTAATCAGATTAGCTAGATCGGGAAAATAGTTTTAGAAACTCTACACGAAGAGCATAATTTATAACTAGTTAAAATTAAATTTTGAGTAACACTTTCATCCTCTTTTTTACACTCATCACAAATATTATTTAATTCCCTAAAAATTTCATCTTCGTATTTATCTTCTGAATTATTAGTCATTATCTGTAAGCCCTGCTCCTGCTGCGCCTTGTTTTGAGCTGTCACTTTCCTCCACAAAAGTATCTTCTGCTAATTTGTAAAGATTATCCCACTCTGATTCACTGAAGTTATCTTCATTTTTTATGAACTTAATCTCAATTTCGTTAGCAAACTTAGGCATCTCTTGGTTCAAAAAATTTGAAGAAATGTTTACATTCAAATTAAGTAAAATTTCAGTTTGATCAAATATAGCATGTATTTTTTTTCCACTAATTTCTGAGGCTCTACTTAAAAATGATAAAAAAAGAATTGGATATGCAATTTTTTTGAACTTTATTGTTTTAAAACTTTCTAGTGATTTAATTTGATCTAAAAAACTAATGCCTAGTATAATTGGACAATAAGCTTCTAATGAAGCCTCGTTTTTTTCACTGATTAAATTTAAATCTTCAAATTCTTTTATGGCTTTATCTTTATAATATTGATTTAAATTTTTAATTCCTTGTAATCCAAATAACTCTAGTTGGCGTATAGATTTTCCAACTTCTTCAGAGCTACCCCATGAAAAACCAACAGCTCTACTTGCTCTTTTGACTGCAGTTTCAATTTCACTTAAAGATCTCATTATTAATTTACAGATTTATATACCCATTGTTCATCATAGTTTTTTAATTCATGTGCCATCGGTGCACCTTGGAACATGCAAATTCTTAACCATTTATCTGATCTTGGGTCAAACTTTAATGCACCAAAAAATGATAATTTAAGTCTAAGCATATCAATAGGAACAATACTTTTACTGATTGTATTGTCTTGAATTTCTGAATATGGAAATTTTTCTATTATAAATGCTCTTCTCACAACATGTCTTAATTCAGAATTAGTTGATAAAAATTGAGCGATAGTTAAATTTTTTTTTTCAGATAATAGTTTTACATAAAGTTTTTTTATGTCTCTTGCAATCGCAAGTGGTTGCTCAAGTTCAGATCCATGTTCTTCAAACCTATCTGCTAATCTAGGTTCTTCTTTATTTTTAGATATAAACCAAAAATTTTGAAAATTTTCCTTTTGGTCAAAATCAATTTTTAAAATATTTGAGTATCTTGCTATAATAATATCTTTTAATTCATTCGTTGTTCGGTTGGTTGGAATATTAAAATACTTATCTTCATCAGAGCTCATATTAGCAACTAAAGGCTCCGTTATATCATTGTAAGGTTCCATCATTATGGAAACTATATATTCTATACATTCTTCACATGTATTTTTTTCTAACCACAAATATATCTCATTAAAAGGATACTCAATTTTAAAATTAAAATCATTTTCAATATAGTTAATAAATTTCTCAACATCTTTTAAAAGTGATTTAATTTTTATTTGCTGATACTCACTATCAGTATTCCAAGTAGTAATATTTATTATAGATTTTTTTACACAGTCTCTGAAAAGTTCACTCTCTTCTTTTTTAACTGTTTTAATTTCTCTAATTTTTTTTAAGGCTGTTTCTCTGCTTAAAATCCAATTATTTAGTAGTGTTGGATGATTGACTATAAAGGGAGCCATACCAAGACCGGTAGAGTTTCCAATCCCTAAGTTTTTACAAATTTGCCCTTCTAATTTAACAGCTTTTTCTGGGTTTTTATGATGAGCTACATGATTAACCTGATCAAAAGTAAATTGTCTTACTAGATAAACCAACATCATTTCCAATCTAAAAGGACCATTAATTTCCTCTCTATTTTTAATTCTAAATCTATCAGCCAATCCAAATTTTCCAGATCCATATACTGCTGTTGTCCTATATAAATATCCAACTTTAGATAACAAATCTAAGTCTGGCTGATTACCTTCACTTAAACTGTCTACTACATGATTGAAAACTCTTACAGATTTATTGGCTCTTGATAAAGTTAACTCCTTAAATGAAAGTCTACCCACTTCCTGTTTGGGAACTTGATTTTTTAATCTATCAATGTCTTCAGAACTTGGGATACCATCATGCAATGTAAATGCTGCGTCCCATTTAGTTGCTATAACTCTATCCGATCTTTCTTCATCTTTAATTTCGTTAGCAAAACAAACTAATGAATAAACTCTATTCTTTTTCTTAAATGAGTAGACCGCTTCTCCATATCCATTTTGATCAAGATTAAATAAATCTCTTTTATAATCCCAGTCTTTGAATTCTCTTAAAAAACTTCTTAAAAATGATAATTTTGACTGATGGAATGAACCCAATCTTGACAATTTCATTATTGTGTTTGGATCTCTTAACTCAACTTTCATAACTAGATCAATTTATAAAAGTTATACCAGTTGTTTCCTAGTATTCCATGTGTCTCACTATCTGAAAAACCTACTTTTTTTAAACCAATTTTAATATTTTTAAATCCTCTGGCATCCTCAAACCATTCAGGTTGCTTTGGAAAACCAGGTTTATTTTTTGAACCTTCTCCATAATTTTTACTTTTAGACCAAGTACCATTTCTCATCCATTCAACAACAGTGTCAGGCTGATCCAAGCAAAGATCTGAACCTATGCCAATATTCTTTAAATCCATAATTTCAGCAGTTTTAGCAACCATTTCACAAAAACTTTCAATTGTACAATTAGTGTTTTCTTTTAAATGATGGGGATATAAAGACAGCCCCAACATACCACCACTTTCACTTAGTATTTTTAAAAGATCACTAGATTTATTTCTTTTCGCTGCATGCCAAAATGCAGGATTTGCGTGAGTGATTGCTATTGGCTTTTCACTTATTTCAATTGCATCAAATGTACTTTTTTCTGCTGAATGGGACATGTCAACAACTATACCCACTCTGTTCATTTCTTTGATTGCTTCACGTCCAAAGTTTGTAACTCCACTATCAATCTTTTCATAACAACCTGTAGCGAGCAAGGATTGGTTGTTATAAGTAAGCTGCATAAATCTACACCCCAAGTCGTGAACTTTTTCAACTAAATCAATATCATCTTCAATTGGTGAGCAATTTTGAAAACCAAAAAAAATTGCTGTCTTATTTTCACGATTTGCTTTTTCAATATCTTTGTAATCTTTACCAAGGAATATTAAATCAGAGTTTTCAGAAAAAAGAATTTCCCATTTTTTAACTTCTTCTAAAAGTTCATGATAGTCCTCATGATAAACAATTGTTACATGAACTGCATCAAGTCCAGCAGATCTATTATATTCAAAAATTTTTCTAGACCAATTACAGTATTGCAGATTATCAATTTTAAAATTCATATTATGAGTAACTTTAATCAAAATGATTTTTAAATACTATTAATTTTATTGAAATTTTAAGCTAATTTTGAAATAAGACTTTTATTAGTTTTTCATGAAAAAAAATAAATCATTAAAAGTTTCAATAGTAATGGGAAGTCAATCTGACTATAAAACTATGCAACTTGCTGAAAAAACTCTAAAAAAAATTGGAGTTTCTTTTGAGACAAAGATTATATCTGCCCACCGAACTCCTAAGAGAATGTATGAGTTTGCATCCACTGCTGAACAAAATAATATTGGTGTAATTATTGCTGGTGCTGGAGGATCTGCCCACTTACCTGGAATGATTGCTGCTCTGACTCCCCTTCCTGTTTTAGGTATACCAATTGAAAGTAAAAAACTTAAAGGGTTAGATAGCTTACTATCTATTGCTCAAATGCCTAAAGGAATTCCTGTAGGAACACTAGCTATAGGTGAAGATGGTGCAATTAATGCTGCTTTATTAGCCGCTGCAATTATTGCAAATACAAATCCAACTGTAAAAAAAAATTTAAACAATTTGAGAATACAACAAACAAAAGCTGTTAAAAAAAAACCAAAATAAAATGACAGATATTACTCTTGGTATTATTGGGGGTGGTCAGCTTGGTAGCATGCTTGCAATTTCAGCCAAGAAATTAAATATTAAAACTATAATTTATTGCGATGACTCAGATGCACCAGCACAAAACTTTTGTGATAAATTTATTTCAGGTAACTATAATGATAAAGAAAAAATCATTGAATTTGTAAATTTAGTTAATTGTGTAACTTTTGAATTTGAAAATATTCCTTTTGAAACATTAAATGAAATAAACAAATTAAAACCTGTTTTACCAAAACCTTCTGTTAATAGAATTATCCAACATAGATTGGCAGAAAAAGACTTTGTAAATAATTTAAATATTAGAACTACAAGGTATGCTTCAGTAGAAAGTGAATCTGAAATAGACTCTCTGGAAGATCTTTTGCCTGGTATTTTAAAAACAACTACTCTTGGTTATGATGGTAAAGGTCAATATCCCATAAATTCAATCGAAGAATTAAGTTCACTGAATATTGATTTTTCAAAAGGATATATTTTAGAAAAATTAGTTAAATTAAAGAAAGAAATTTCAATAATTATTACAAGATTTAATAATCAAAAATATGAAATTTATGAACCGATAGAAAACAATCATGAAAATCAAATATTAAAATTTTCAAAAATTCCTGCGGAAATAGATAAAAAAATTTATGATCAATCTAAAGATTGGGCAATGTCTATTGCTGAGGAACTAAAATATGTTGGAACTCTATGTGTTGAGTTCTTTATTGATAGAAATGACAATTTATATGTTAACGAAATTGCTCCAAGAGTTCATAATTCAGGTCATCTTACAATAAATGCTTATAACGTTAGTCAATTTGAAAATCATGTTAGGGCAGTTTGTGGTTTAGAACAAATACCGTTAAAAAAATTATCTAATGCGACAATGGTTAATTTAATTGGAGATCAAATATCTGAGTATAGAAAAGTTGCTAAATTTAAAGAAAATGAATTTTTTTTTGACTATTTAAAAAAAGAGATTAAAGAAAAAAGAAAAATGGGTCATTTCACAACTTTAATTTAAATGCTAAAATCTGTAGAGGGTAATTTTGATAATCCTGAGGTTAATGAGCTTCTCACAAAACATTTCATTGAGTTGAGAGCTGCCTCTCCTGAAGGAAGTGCTCATGTCCTAGATATTCCTGGATTAAAAGTTCCATCAATAAAATTTTGGAGTTTATGGCAGGATAGCATGTTAATGGGCTGTGGTGCTTTAAAATTTCTAGAACAAGATCATGGAGAATTCAAATCGATTAGGATTCATGACAATTTTAGAAGAAAGGGTAATGGTATTAACGTGATAAATCATTTAATCAATGAAGCAAAAAAATTGAATATTAAAAAGTTAAGTATAGAGACTGGTGCAGGTGAATTCTTCAAACCTGCTAGAAAGTTATTTAAACAGTGTGGTTTTCAAACATGCGATCCTTTTGCTCACTATAAAGAGGATGTGAATTCTGTTTATCTTACAAAATCTACATAAAACAATTTTATCTAATCAATTTAGTTGACAAAACCTTAATAAATCTAAACAAAGCCAGAATTACTTAATTATAAGTAATAAATTAATATAACGAAAAGTAAGAAGATAAATATGAGTCTACAAGGAAAAGTAAAATGGTTCAATCCAACTAAAGGTTTTGGTTTTATTGAAAGAGAAGACAAAGAAAAAGATGTGTTTGTACATGTTTCAGCTGTAAGAGATGCTGGTATGAACGGTTTAGATGAGGGTCAAGCTTTGACTTTCGATGTTGAAGATGGTCCTAAAGGTCCTTCAGCAGTTAACTTAAAAACTGCATAATATTCACACTTCACTATTGGCTGAGATAGCAAAAATTTAAATCTACTGATTTATATTTTAAATTTCAGCCAATACCAAAAACAATCTTTAAACACAATTTTCAATTATCAATTTTAATAGTACAGTAGGTATTATTATGAGTGAAAGATTTGTTAAAAATATAGATAATCTAAAATTTGAACCATTTGACAATTATGGTGAGCCAGTAAAAGGAATGAGTTGGCACAAATTAAGTTATGATAAAAAAAATGGAGGATTCGGTACATATATATTAAAAATGGATCCTGGTGCAAAAAGCCTACCACATATACATCAAGGATTTGAAGAATTTTATGTAATTAAAGGTGAACTAGAAGATGTAGATGGAAAAGTTTTTAAAAAAGGTGATTTTATAACTTTTGAACCTGGAACTACTCATAACTCTCATACTAAAAGTGGTTGCCTACTTATTGTATTTATGAGAGGAATAAATAAACCAATCTAATATAAGTTATTCAAAAAAAATATGATCGGAATTTTAGGTGGAATGGGAACTCAAGCAGGTTTAGATTTTTGTAATAAACTTGCAATCTTAAACAGAGGAAAAATTGATCAAGAGTACCCCTTATTCATTCTTTATAACAAATCAAACATACCTGGTAGACCAGAGTCTATTGGAGTACAAACTAAAAATTTATCAAATAAATCTTCAAATAACAAAAGTAAAAAGAAATATAACAATGTTTTAAAAAGTTTACTTCATGGATGTAAATTGCTTGAAAAAAATAAATGTAAATTTATTGTTATACCATGTAACACTGCTCATTATTGGTTTGATGATTTGCAAAAAAAAATCAATATTCCAATTGTAAATATGCCAAAGGAAGTTTTTAAATTTACAAAAAAAAATTGTAAGAAAAATTCAAAAGTAGGTTTGTTGGCTACTGAAGGAACACTTAAAACAGGTGTATACGATAAAATTTTTAATAAAGATTATAATTTAATACAACCCTCTCAAAACCTTCAAAAAAAATCAGTAAATAAAGCCATAAAATTTGTTAAAATGGGTAATGTTAAAGCTGCCGCAAAAGCAATTAAACCTGCAATTAATGAATTAATTAAAATGAAATGTAAAAAAATAATATTAGGCTGCACAGAGCTTCCAATTGCAATTTTTGCTTTTAAATCATTTAGTAATGTAAAGTCCTCTAAAATCTTTTTAGATCCAAATTTAATTCTTGCTAATTCAGCTATGTCTAAACACAAAAGATAATTCATGTCCCAAGATAAAGATAAGCCTTATGTTCTAAGAGTTGCAGAGTTAATTTATTCAAAAGTTGATAAGATAAAAAAAGAAAACTCTGAAATGACTAATATACAAGCATTTGAAGTTTTTATGACAACAAAAGACTATGACCTGATAAGTTCAGGAGAATTTCACAATCAATGGTTTTTAGAATTAAAAAATAATAATTTTATAGACAATATTACTGGCAAAAAGATTAATGAAGAAACTATGCGACTTTTAGAGTTGCAAAAAGACTCTATGATTAAGTTTTTGATGAAAATTCCTAAATTATACTACGCAAAAACTCATTTTCCTCTTGAGATCTCTCAAAGAGCTTTTGATCATCTTTGGAGAGTTTGTGAAAGTTATGAAATGTGGTGCAATGAAACAAAACAAAAAAAATTAATCACCTTAAATATCTTAGATTAATTTGATAATATTTACTCTCTATTTAAATGGTTAAAATATTTCCATTCATATTTATATTATTATGGTCTTCAGCGTTCATTACTACTAAGCCGATCATTGATAATAGCGATCCATTTGCGGCATTGGCTTTTAGATTTTCGATAGTGGCGATTGGTTTTTTCTTGTTTTCTATATATTCAAAACAAAAAATTTTGATTGATAAAAAAAACTTTATTGAGTCTTTTCTTAGTGGGGTTCTCTTTCATGGATTTTATTTAGGGGGAGTTTTTTACTCAATTTCAAAAGGAATGCCCACCGGAATAGCTGCTCTAATTGTTACACTCCAGCCGATACTAACAAATGCTTTAAGTGGCCCAATTTTAAATGAAAAAGTATCAATGAAACAATGGATTGGTGTTTTGCTTGGTTTTATAGGAGCGACCTTAGTTTTGGGTCTTGATATTGGATCAGATATTCCAATTGTTGGTTTGGTTGCAACTATAATAGCATTAGTTGCAATAACTTCCTCTACAATCTGGCAAAAAAAAATTAGTAATAATTTACCTTTATCAGTTAGTAACATGTATCAAGCTATAGGTGGTTTTAGCTTTCATCTATTGATTGTAATTTTATTTACAAAACCATATATAGAATTTTCACAAACATTTATTATTGCAATGAGCCACCAGATTTTTTTAGTTTCATTTGGTGCTTTTACAATATTGATGTATTTAATTAAAAATAACTCAGCAAGCAAAACTGTCTCTATATTTTTTTTAATTCCAGCTACATCTGCTTTTATGGCTTGGCTTTTTTTAAATGAAAGTTTGACTAATTTAGACCTTTTTGGTTTTTTAATAACCACAATTGGTGTTTATATTGCAACAAGAGATTAAAAGTATTTACAGAGACTTAAAGCCAAACTCTAAAGATGCATCTGTAACAGAATGATACAAAGATTCGCCAAAACTTCTTAGGGCAAATAATCTCACTTTATCAGGATTGTCGTCTAACAAATCAACTGTAAACGTTATTCCATTATAA
>OAPQ01000043.1_pt1 | contig 15876 bp, 19 predicted proteins | sample 1498871 | NCBI WGS metagenome assembly OAPQ01 (sample SAMEA3275646, study PRJEB22092) | marine metagenome | biome: ENVO: 01000023; feature: ENVO: 00002042; material: ENVO: 00002149 | collected 2014-06-21T11:10:00+00 | depth 0 m
TCTCTAATACTAGAATTAAATAGACCTAAAAAATAACTCTGTCCAAAGCTAGAAAAAAATGTAAAAATAAATCCAAATAGAATTACTTTAAACTTCAAACTATTAAACATAGGAAATAAAAATTATGTCTTTTAATGTTGCTTTCATAGGTCTTGGTGTCATGGGTTATCCGATGGCAGGTTATATATCAAAAGCTGGTCACAATGTAACTGTTTATAACAGAACAGGTGCTAAAGCTGATAAATGGATTGCAGAATATAAAGGCTCAAAAGCAGATACACCTGCAAAAGCTGCTGAAGGTGCTGATTTTATTTTTACCTGTGTTGGAAATGATAATGACTTAAGAGAAGTATCTCTTGGAGAAAATGGATTGTTTAATACTGCTAAATCTGGTTCGGTTTATGTTGATAACTCTACAGTATCAGCAGAAATTTCTAGAGAATTATATGCTACAGCTAAAGATAAGGGATTTAATTTTTTAGATGCACCTATTTCAGGTGGTCAAGCAGGTGCTGAAGGTGGAATACTTACAGTAATGGTTGGTGGTGATGAAGATGTATTTAAAAAAGCAGAACCAGTTATTGATTGCTATAGCAGAAAAGTAAAATTAATTGGTAAATCTGGGAGTGGACAGTTAACTAAAATGATGAACCAAATGTGTATAGCAGGTGCGGTTCAGGGTTTATCAGAGGCCATTAACTTTGGAATAAATGCTGGGTTAGATATGGATATCGTTATGGAGACCATATCCAAAGGAGCAGCTCAATCTTGGCAAATGGAAAATAGATATCGAACAATGACCGATGATGTGTTTGATTATGGTTTTGCTGTAGACTGGATGAGAAAAGATCTAGCAATTGTAATTAATGAAGCAAAAAAAAATGGTTCACCAGTTCCGATTACAGAACTTATTGATGGCTATTATGCAAAAGTTCAAGAGATGGGTGGAAATCGTTGGGATAGTTCAAGCTTAATTGCTCTTCTAAAAAAGAAAAAGTAAACTGTGACTGATACCGTTCCTTATTACGAGGACTTTACAGAGATTAAAAAGAAGATTTGGTCAATGCTGACTAATGCAGTGAAAGACAGAGGGTCATCATTTAGAATACCTGTTTTTATTTGTGGAGATCAATCTGACTTTGATGGAAGAATAGTAGTTCTCAGAAAAGCAGATGAACTAAATAATCTTGTTCAATACCACAGTGATATCAGATCAGATAAAATAAAAAAAATAAAAGCCAATAAAAATGCTTCGATGCTTTTTTATGACAAGGAAGAAAAAATACAGGTTAGACTTAAAGTTGAATGTACTGTTAATCATAACAATGAAGTGACAAAAGAGTCTTGGTCAAAAACACAACATATATCTAGAAAATGTTATTTAGTTGATAACGGTCCAGGAACGGAAAGTGATATACCGACTTCAGGATTAAAACCTGAACTTGATAATTTTGATTATACTAAAGAACAAAGTGAAGAAGGTTATAAAAACTTTACTGTTATTCAGTGTAAAATAAAATCTATTGAGTGGCTTTATTTAGCAGCTAAAGGACATCGCAGGGCTAGATTTGATCTAGAAAACAATAAAGATAATTGGTTAATTCCTTAATTAAAAGTGGCCTTAACATCTCCAAATTCAGATGAAGTTACTTCAATTAACGTTTTGTCATTTATAGGAACTGGAAACCCATAAGCTCCTGTTAAGATTAAATCTCTTTTTTTAAGATAATTATTATTTCTAGCTTGTTCTTTGACCAGCCAATTTACTTCTGACAACATGTCAATTGGCCATTTTTTATTAACCCAAGTGTCTATTATTTCATTGTCATAAATAAGTTTGAGATCAGTTTCTAATTTTTTTGAAGGTAATTTTGTTTCTAATCCCAAAACTACACCTGCATGTATCGCATTATTTGTAAGGAGTTCTGCACCATGAGGTTCATCGCCATAAAAAATAAGATTATGAATTTCTATTAGAGGATAAATCGCTTCAATAGATTCTAGTATATAATCAAAAGAGGATAATTCAGGATTAATATCTCGATTTAATATAATGCCAAACTCTGCTTCCATAGCTGGATTGGTGTAGTCTTTTTTATTTAAAATTACTCCACTATTATACAATTCACTTTTCCAGAGATACCCACAAGCAGGTTGGGTAAATCCCATTTTCTTTTGAGTATCTTTTGATACACAGCCTATTTTATAACCAACTATTTCCTCTCCTCTTTTTTTTCTTAATTCAGCAACATTAGATTGAATAAGCAAGGCTTCATCATTTGTTATCTTTATTTTTTCTTTAAAAATTATGCTGGGTTTTTTACTATCGTAATTTTCTAAAGTTTTATTTGCAAAAAAATCTAAATCTTTTTTTGAATAATTACTCATTCTTTAAATTTATAGTCCTTTTACAATAATATTGCTTCCTTCAGAATTTTGTAAACGTATATCTTTAACAGGTTTATATTCATCTGAATGATACCACTCTAAAGCTCTTTCATAAGTCGGAAATCTAATAATTACTAGTCTTGGAAAATTATCTTCTCCTTCAACAACTTGGTATTCACCATTTCTAACCAAATATTCTCCATCAAATTTTTTTACTACTTCACTCACTTTAGCTACATACTCTTTATAGTTTTCAGGGTTTGTTACTTTTAATTGTGCGATTACATAACCTGCTGGCATTATTATCTCCTATTAAAAAATTGATTTTGAATATTTTTTCCAATTATCTTGGTAGTGTTTGGTATTTTCTAAAACTGATTTTTTTTCTTCTTCAGTCACTTCTCTTATTATTTTACCTGGTGAACCTACTACTAAAGAATTATCTGGTATTTCTTTATTCTCAGTAATTAAAGCTTTAGCACCAATTATACAATTTTTTCCAATCTTAGCATTGTTTAGAATTACTGCCCCAATACCAATTAAGCTATTATCTCCAATTGTGCATCCATGAAGCATAACTAGATGGCCGACAGTCACGTCTTTTCCAACTTTTAAAGGACAGCCTGGATCAGTATGTAAAACACTGCCATCTTGTACATTAGACCCCTCACCTATATGAATATTTTCAATATCACCACGTAATACAGCATTAAACCAGATGCTAGAGTTTTTCTCTAAAGTCACGTCACCAATGATTGTTGCATTTGGTGCGACCCAATTTTCGCCAGAGTTTTGTGGTTTTTTATCTTTTAAATCATAAAACATAATTTATATATTCTTATAGTATGCCAGTTCAAACTCCAATATGTGATTTTGGTAAAAAAGCTTTACCCTTTGAATTAAAATCTACAGAAAACAAAGTTGTTTCATTAAATGACGTTATGGGAGAAAATGGAACTTTGATAATGTTTATTTGTAATCATTGTCCATATGTCAAAGCTATTACAAAAGAGCTAGTTGAAGATTGCAATGAATTAAAAAAAATTGGAATTAACACAGTTGCGATATGCTCAAATGATTTTGTGAATTATCCAGATGACTCGTTTGATAATATGATTAAATTTTCTAAAGATAATAATTTTAATTTTCCTTATGTGCATGATGATACTCAAGAAATTGCAAAATCTTATGATGCTGTATGTACACCTGATTTCTTTGGTTATAATAAAAACCTTGAGTTACAATATAGGGGAAGACTAAGAGAGCTTAAAAATTTTGTACCAGTAAAAGATGGTGAAAGTGATTTATTAAAATCTATGAAACAAATTGCCGAAACTGGCAATGGACCACAGAACCAAATCCCTAGTGCTGGCTGTGGCATCAAATGGAAATATGATTAATGTATTTAATCGTTACTAGATCTTTTCCCCCTGAGCTTGGTGGTATGCAAAGCTTAATGTGGGGACTTGCAAAAGAGCTTTCAAAAAACTTTATGATTAAAGTTTTTGCAGATTATGTTGAAAAACATAAAGAATTTGATGAACAAGCAACATTCTCTATTGAGAGAGTTGGAGGACCTAAATTGCTTAGAAAATATAGAAAAGCATATCTTATTGATGAATTTATTAAAAATAGCAAAGTAAATGGAATTATAGCTGATCATTGGAAAAGCTTAGAACATTTAAAAACTAATAAAAAAAAATATTGCTTAATTCATGGTAAAGAAATTAACCACGCTAAAGGATCAGGGATTAACAAACGTTTATTAAAAGTATTAAATAATGTTGAAAAAGTAATTGCTAATTCAAAATATACTAAAAATTTGGCAATTGAAATTGGAGTAAAAAAAGAAAATATTATTGTAATTAATCCAGGGATAGATCCAATTAAAGATCTTGATAAAAAATCATTAGATAAAGTTGAAAGCTTACTTACAGTTAAAACACCAAGATTAATTACTGTTTCAAGATTTGATAAAAGAAAAAATCATGAAAAAGTAATAATGGCTTTAAGAAATTTAAAGCAAATTTATCCAGATATTGTCTACATTTGTATTGGTTATGGGGATGAGGAGGAAAATATTAAAAGTCTTGTAAAAGAATTGAACTTAGAGGGTCAGGTAATGTTTTTTAAAGATATAAGTGATGATTTAAAAAATGCCTTATTGGCTAAATCAAATATATTTGTAATGCCATCTATTGTTCATAAATCTTCAGTAGAGGGTTTTGGAATAGCTTACACTGAAGCAGCACAATATAGCATACCCTCTATTGGTGGTGAAGTTGGAGGTGCATCTGATGCAATTGAACATGAAAAGACAGGCCTGATTTGTGATGGAACCAATTTAGACTCAATATATTATTCAATAAATTCAATGCTAGAAAATAAAAAATATTTAGAGTTCGGAAAAGGTGCTAAAGATAAGGTCTCAAAATTTTATTGGCCTAATATTGTTGAAGAATATAAAAAAATCTTAAGCTAATTTATGTACCTTTTTAACTCCAAGGAGTCTATTGGGATGCTTTTTGGAATTTTTGCATATTTATCTTTTTCTATTTTAGATACAATTCAAAAAACTTTAATAATACATCATTCTATTTTTCAATTACTTTTGGTTAAATATTTTTTTGTTTTATTTTTAGCTTTATTTGAATCTAAAAGAAAAAATAATCTTTTTTTTTACAAATCAAAAGATATAAAATTACAGATATTTAGAAGCTTACTATCAGTGATAGAGTCAGGTTGTTTTGTTTTATCATTTAAGTATTTATCATTAGCTAATGCTCATAGCATTGGTTCACTTGCACCAGTAATAGTTGTTGCACTATCTGCAATAATTTTGAAAGAAAAAGTATCTGCTAAAACATGGATCGCAATTTTTATTGGCTTTGTTGGGGTTTTGATTATTCTAAGACCCACTTCATCAATATTTGATCCAAAAGCGTTGTTGCCATTAATTGCTGCATTTGTACTTGGACTTTATCAAATTATTACTAAAAAAGTTTCTGAACATGATGCGAATGAGACTTCATTATTTTATACATCAATCATTGGTTTAATAATTATGTCTTTATTGGCTTCTAAGTTTTGGACTCCAATTGATGGATATTCATACGCAATGTTTTTAGGTATTGGTATATTTTTTTCATTAGGTCTTTACCTTCAAATAATTGCATTGAGTAAAGCAAGAGCAAGTATTATTCAGCCATTTCATTACACTTTAATTTTTTGGGCAATAATTTTTGGATATATATTTTATAATGATATTCCAGATATATTCACAGTTATTGGAGCTATAATAATTACCTGTTCTGGTATCTTTGTTTTAAACCAATCTTCTAAAAATTAACCTAAACTAAGATTGTTTATAATTCAGTTATACTTATAGTTATTCATTAATGTCCAATAATAAATTAGCTATTTTTTTAATCATCACCTCTGTCTTTTTTGGAACTGTTATGCTTTCATTTTTAAAAATTGCTCAAGAAGATGTTAATGTTTATGTAGCTGGTTTTTTTAGATTTTTTTTAGGATTAATAATTATTTTACCCTACATAATTAAGAATAAAGATACTGTACTTAAAACAACTCATCTTAAACAGCATTTTTTAAGAGCAATACTTGGTTTACCTGCAATGCTTATATATTTTTCAGCTTTGGTGCTGCTTCCTATTGAAAAACTTACAGCAATATCTTTTGTAGTTCCTTTAATAGTAACAATACTTGCAGTTTTTTTTTTAGGAGAGAGGATTTATATATATCGAACTTTAGCGTTAATACTTGGTTTTAGCGGAATGTTAGTAATTATTAGACCTGGTTTTGTAGATATATCTATTGGAGTTTATATGGTTTTATTTTCAGCATTACTTTGGTCAATTAATATAATTATAACTAAAAAAATTTCCAAAGATGATAGTGCAATTACTATTCTAGCTTATCAATCTATTTTTATGAGTCTTCTCAGCTTCATTATTGTTTTATTTTTTTGGGAAATGCCAAGCTTAAAAACATTCATCTACTTAATCTTAGCTGCAATGTGTGGAACTGTTTTACATTTAACACTCAACCATGCATTTAAATTGGTTGATGTAAGCATGACTCAACCTTACTCATTTTTAAATTTAGTTTTTGCTTCTATTATCGGATATTTGGTATTTGATGAAATGCCAGATCTTTATACTTGGATTGGTGCTCTTATAATATTTACTGGTGTGCTTATAATTTCTTATAGAGAAATGAAGCTAGACAAAAATATAATTAGAAAAAGGGTTGATATTAAATCTTAATTTTTTTTTGTAATTGTTTTGTAAATTTGCCATCCAATAATAAGAATAGTTGTTGCTAATATGCACGTTGTAAGAGTTCTATCCCATAAAAAAGTCCAAGAACCATCACTTAATAATAAAGACCTTCTTAAGTTTTCTTCCATCAATCCTCCTAGAACAAATGCAAGAATGAGTGGTGGCATTGGAAAATCATATAAGCGCATAAAAGTTGCAACTACAGCAATTCCAATCATTAAATAAATATCAAAATTGTTAAATGACATTACATAAATTCCTGTAATTGAGAAAAATAAAATAAGTGGAATTAAATAGTTTTTTGGTACAGCTAAAATTCTAGCTATGTAAGGAATTAAAGGTAAATTTAGAATAAGTAATACTACCATTCCAATATACATAGACATAATAACTGACCAAAATATTTCAGGGTTAGTCATATAAAGTCTTGGACCTGGTTGAATACCAAAACCTAAAAGAGCACCCAACATTACAGCAGTAGTTCCACTTCCTGGAATACCTAGAGTTAATAAAGGAACAAACGCACCAGAACAAGCTGCGTTATTTGCGGTCTCAGGTGCAGCCAATCCGTGAACACTACCTTTGCCAAATTGTTCTTTCTCTTTATCATTAACTAAATTTCTCTCCATTCCATAAGCTAAAAATGATGCAATCGTTGCTCCTGCACCAGGTAAAACTCCTATTATAAAACCAATAATTGATGTTCGAGGAATAGTTTTTAACATCTTTGCTCTTTCTTCTTTATCAATTTTAATTGAGCCAAGTTCAGTTAAGGATACTTGTTTAGCAGCAGCTGTTGGATCATTACGTTTTAAGATAATAGTTAACGCTTCACTCATTGCAAAAGTTGCCATTACAACAAGAACAAAACTTATTCCATCAGTTAAGTTCATATTATTAAATGTAAATCTTGTAATATCTGACAAGCTATCTTGGCCAACGGATGCTAACATTAAACCAAGCACAACCATCATCATTGCTTTAATAAATTGTCCTTTAGATGAAAAGGCGGCAATTGCAGTTAAACCTAAAATCATTAGTGCAAAATAATCTGGAGATCTAAACGATAAACTTACTTTTGATAAACTCGGTGCTAAAAATAATAAATAAATTGCAGCAAGTGTTCCACCTGCAAAAGAACTCCAAGCAGCAATAGCTAAAGCTTTGCCAGCTTTACCTTGTTGTGCCATTGGGTAACCATCAAATGATGTTGCAACAGTTCCAGGAACACCAGGTGCATTCAATAATATAGAAGAAGTAGATCCACCAAATACAGCACCATAATAAACACCAGCCATTAAAATTAATCCAGTTGCTGGATCAAAACCATATGTAATTGGTATCATTAACGCAATTGCTGTCATTGGTCCAAGACCTGGAAGCATTCCAATGATTGTTCCAAAAAAACAACCAATCATCACCATAAAGATATTTTGAAAAGTAAGAGCTGTTGTTAGGCCAATTAAAATTCCTTCAATCATCCCATCACTCCAATTAATTTTAAAAATGGGTCTCTAAGATAAATATCAAGAACGCCGTGTAATAAGTACATAAATGCTGCAACAAATGGAAAAGATAGCATAAACATTAATATCCATCTTCTCTCACCTAGAAAATAATATGACCCCATCAAAAAGAAAGAGGTTGTTAAAAAATAACCAACTTTTAGGATGGTTGCTCCATATATAATTGCAATTAAAACTAAAATTCCTGTTTTTTTATATTCTAGAGTTTTATGCTCTACTTTAATTGTGTTTGGATCTGGTAAAATTAATTTTAATCCTGAAAAAAATAAACCAGCATAACCTAAATAAATTGGAAATGTTCTGGCATTAAAAGGTGCATTTTCATCAAATGCAAAAACTTGAATTTGGTAAGCAGTATATAAATAAAATACTGAAAAAATAAAAAAGAGCAGTGATATAATTTTTGTAGTATTTATATTCACTGCTCTAATTTTAAATAATCCTAAGGATTATATAACTCCTAATTTTTTCATAAGAGCTGTCATTTCTTCTGTTTGTTTTTCTAAGAAAGAAACAAACTTGTCACCTGGATTGTAAATATTAACCCAAGCATTTCTTGCTCTTACATTTTCCCATTCAGAAGTTTTCTGTACATCGCCTAGCATTTTAGCAATTGCATTTTTATCTGCACTGCTCATACCTGGAGGACCAAAAAATCCTCTCCAGTTAACGAATTGTACATCGTATCCTTGTTCTTTTAGAGTTGGTGCATCTGGAGCATCAGAAACTCTTGATGGAGCAGTAATACCAATAATTGTTACTTGGTCTCTTGCACCCATAAGCTCACCTAAACCTGTAGAGATAATTTGTGTTTCTCCAGATAAAAGTCCAGCTAACGCTTTTCCACCAGCATCATAAGGAATGTAAGCTACATCATTTGGATTAGCACCAGCAGCTTGGAAAGCCAAAGCACCAATTAAATGGTCCATGCTTCCTCTTACTGATCCACCTGCCATTTTAATAGAGCTTGGATTCTTCTTATATGCATCAACTACATCTTTAAAGTTTTTGTAAGGTGAGTTTTTAGCAACAGCAATCGCACCATAATCACCGATTACACCAGCGATCGGCACAACATCTTTATAAGATAAAGTACCACTTCCACTCACGTAACCTTTGTGTCTAGTGATTGATCTTAAAACTAATGGTGTTGATTGAACTAAAACTGTATTTGTAGGTTTAGTATTAATCATGAAAGCTAATGCTTTTCCACCACCACCACCTGACATATTTTCAAATGATGCACTTTTTAACATACCAGCTTTTGTCAAAGCTTCTCCAGTACCTCTAGCAGTTCCATCCCAACCACCACCAGCACCACCACCAATTACGAAGTGAATTTTATCAATCGCGATTGAACTAGTTGTAGTTGCTGAGAATAATAGGATTGCTGAGAATAATACTGAAACTATTTTTTTAATGTTTGTCATTATTTTCCCTCTATTAGTTTTTTTGATACTTAATAAATATTTCAAACTAATGTCTAATAATAATGTTAGTATTGTTCTATTCTGTAGAACATGTTATTCTATTCACTAGAATAATTATGAAATCTAATAAAAATATTATTGGTGTTGATGCAGTAAACAAAGCTTTAGAAATTTTAAACTGTTTCACAGAAAAAAATGAGTCTCTATCTATAACTAAAATTGCGAACATAACTGGAGATCATAAAAGTAGAATTTCAAGAATATCAAAGTCGCTTGAAAATTTTGGATATATTAGAAAAATAAGAAATGGAGAATTTAAAATCGGTCACTCTATTTCAAGATTATATGAAATTTACGATAGTAGTTTTAATTTCAAAAATTCAATTAAATCTGAGTTAGATCTTATTTCTGCCAAAACAAATGAAACAGCCAGTTTTTTTGTAAAACAGAAAGAATCAAGAATATGTATTCAAACTAGTGAGCCAAATAAAATAATTAAACATTCAATTCAAATTGGAACAAAGAAACCTCTGAATAAAGGTTCAAGTGGACATATCTTGTCATCTTATAATGATTTGCAAATAGAAAATAAAGAAACAATTTTAAAGCAAGGATACTCTATGTCATTTGGGGAAAGAGATAGAGAAATAGCCTCTATATCAGTTCCAATATTTAGAACAAAGAAACAATTTTTAGGAGCTTTAACAATAACTGGGCATATCTCTAATTTTAATAAAAAAAACTGTTTAAATTTTTTAAATATTTTAAGATCTTCGAAAATTAAGATCGAAAAAAAATTAGATAAAATCCAGTAATGTTAAATCAAATCAATCAAATTTTCACAATAAAATTTATTTCTGTTTTAATAATTTCTTTTCCAAGTGCGATTATTGCTGATTATTTTAATATTCCTCTAGCTTGGTTTTTAGGCCCAATGATTGTCACATCAATTGCTGCATTATCAGGTTTAAAAATCATCATGCCCAAAATTGTATTAAGCTTTATTTTGATAATCTTAGGTTTGCATATTGGAAATTACATAGATCAAAATTTATTTAATCAAATAAGTAATTGGATTTGGACTTCACTAATCATGCTAATCTATATAATAATTTGTATTTTAATTGTTGCTAAATACTTACAAAAATTTGCAGGTTACGGTGAAAAGGCTTCGATATTTTCAGCAGCTCCTGGAGCGTTAGGTCCTTTAATGATTTTAGCTGAAAATGAAAAAACAGATTTATCTCAAGTTGCAACTTCACACTTAATAAGATTGATAATCATAATAACTGTAATTCCATTTATTATAGTAAATAATACTGGTAACGATGTTTTGTTAAATAATGACTTCAATTATTTAGGTCAAAATCACTTAAATTTAATTTTACTTATTTTTGCATCGTTATTTTTTATTTTTGTTTTTGATAAAATTAGAGTTCCAGCAGCTTTACTCTCAGGTACATTATTTGCTAGTGGTTTGTTACAAATTACAGATATAGCATCATATAAATTACCAGATGAAACTGTAAATTTTTGTCTACTAATTCTTGGTTCTTCAGTTGGGTGTAGATTTGCAGAAAAAACTGTTAAAGAGATAGCTAACAATTCACTTCATAGTATTGTTGCTACAACTATATTGGTTTTGCTAGGTTTGCTTGCTGCATATGTTGCAACATTTTTTGTTGATACAAATATTTTAACCTTAATATTATCTTTCAGTCCTGGTGGAATTTATGAAGTTGCAGTTATAGCAATTGCTTTTGATCTAGATCCAGACTTTGTCGCTTTTCATCATATAATAAGATTACTCTTTATACTTTTCACTGTTCCCATATTTTTAAGAGTATTAGAAAAAATTAAGAAATAATTTCAGACAATCTTTCAAAAACTTTTTCTGGTGATAACTTCGATAACTCTGGAGCTTGTATTGCTTTAAAGTTTTCTCTTTCAATACTTACTTTAAAAGGAGTTGTGTGAGAACCAAATAATGCAATTCCTTTTGACCTTAAATGAGCTGTCATGTGAGCAGGTCCAGTATCATTTGCAACAACAAATGAACTATCTTTAATCAATGCAGCTAATTGAGAAATATCTAGAGCTTTACCATTGTCTAAAACACAAAGAGCATTAATGGTTGATGCATCTTTAATTTCATCTGGACCATGTGCAATAACTACTTTAAATTTGTTTTGTAATTTTTGATTAATCATAGAAATTAAATCATTATAATAAGGCCATTTCTTAGAAGTTAAATGAGGTGAGCAAAAAGGAAAAAGTACAATATATTTTTCTAATTGATGGTAATTTTTTATTTGAGTTATGTCTGATGGGCTCCACGAAAAATCAGGGCTTAATGTGTGATGAGTTGTAATTCCTGAGCTTTTTAGTTGATGATCAAATCTTGATAAAACTGAGTCTTTATCAAAATCTTCTTTTGTAGTCCCTTCGGGTAATGTCGTTTCAGTAGAAGACCAAATATCCTTTGATGCATTTGGAAACAATATTCTTTTATAAAAAGCTGTTCTGCTAGAATTTTGTAAGTCATAAACTTTTGAAAAATTGTATTTTTTAATATTTCTCATTAATGAGTATAAATAGATCAGGTTTAGTCTTGATAGCCTCTTATCTAAAATAACATTTGAAATATGTGGATTTTTTTTGAACAAATCAAAGTATGGCTTTGTAGTTAATAAATGAATTTGATCATCTTTATGATTTTCAGAAATATCTTGAATTGCCCCACATGCTTGAGCTATATCTCCTAAAGATCCATGTTTAATGATTAAAATATTAGACATATTTATAACAACTTAACATAGTATATTTTTTAATGAATAAAATTCTTGTCGAAGTATCCGTTGGTGAATTATTGGACAAAATTTCTATCCTAGAAATTAAACAAGAAAAAATCAAAGATTCGGAAAAACTAAAATTTATTAATGAGGAGCACTCAATCCTTAAAAATCAATTAAATAACAATGTTAAATCTGATCAAAAGTTAAATGAACTTTTTGAGTCTTTAAAACAAATTAATGCAAAATTATGGGTAATTGAAGATGATAAAAGACAATGTGAAAAAGAAAAAGATTTTACAGAGACTTTTATTAAACTTTCAAGAGATGTTCATTTCTTAAATGACGACAGGGCTAAAATTAAGTTAGAAATTAACAATCATACAGGTTCAAAGATTAAAGAAATTAAAGAATATACTAGTTATTAAGACTGTTAATGAATAACTATGTTTTATTTTTAATCACACTTTTTTGTTGGTCACCCACTTGGTATTTGATTAAATTTCAATTAGGTTATGTAGATCCATTAGTATCTGTTTTTTATAGATTTTTAATTGCAGCAATTATTTTTTTTATTTACCTATCAATAAAAAAACAGAATTTAAAATTTTCTATTAATAATCACATTTGGTTTTTATTTTTTGGAACTTGTCTTTATTCAATTAACTATGTTTTCTTTTACCTATCTAACACTTATTTAATAAGTGCATTTCCAGCAATTGTTTTTTCTACTGTTGTTATAATGAATATTTTAGGTGAAACTTTTTACTTCAAGAGAAAACCATCTTTAAAAACATTAATAGGTGCATTAATTGGAATGATTGGGATTGTGATCATTTTTAATGATGAGATTTTTAATTTTAGCTTTGAAAAAGGTACTCACATTGGATTATTTTTGGCATTAATTGGAACATTTTGTGCCTCAACAGGAAACATGGTTCATCAAAGAAATTTGAATAATAACTTTCCTCCACTACAAACAATTGCCTATGCTATGTTATATGGTTCTATTGTTACCTTATTAATTACACAGGTGCGTGGTACTGAATTATTATTTGAATACAGCTTTAGCTATATAACATCTCTATTATATTTATCTATTTTTGGATCAATCTTTGCTTTTGTTTCATATTTAAAATTACTTGAAAAAGTTGGTCCAGGACGTGCTGGTTATGTTGGTGTTGTTATGCCTGTTCTTGCTTTAATAATATCTACAATTTTTGAGAAATTAGAGTGGCAAATAGATCTTATTGTTGGTCTTCCTATTTTAATTGTTGGTGCAGTTCTAGTTATCAATCAAAAAATAAAAGCTAATTAGTTATTAAAAACTTTTGGAAACCAATCCTCTCTCATTACATCTCCAGTTTCTAAATTAATTCCATAAAATGGTGGAGAAGTTGGACCTCCTCTATCAATATATTTAACATCATCACCTATAAATCTCATAGAAAATGCCCTCCTAGATTTTGAAGTATTATTCCCAGTTGAGCCATGCACAATTTTAAAATTAAATAATACAGCATCCCCTAAATTAAGTTCTGGGATTAAAATATTTTTTTCAAATTCTTCTAATGGAGGTAAATCCATAAAAGAACTATCATCTTGATACCAAGATTGATTATTAGACCATTTTGTAGGTCTAATTAATTTTTGCCATCTATGAGAGCCCAAAATTAATTTAAGATTATTTTTATTATCCACTTCATCTAATGGTATCCAAAAACTACCCGTATCATTACCATCAACACAGTAATAAGGCATATCTTGGTGCCAAGGTGTTTCTTTAAATGTGCTTGGTTCCTTTATGAAAATATGTTCATGAAAAATTTGAGATGATTTAGAATTAGTTGCTTCAGCAACAATTTGAGCTCCATGTGAATTAAAAATACAATCTTTAAACTCCTCTATTCTTTCCCAATTACAGTAATCTTCAAAAAATCTACCATTGTTATCATTTACATTCTCTCGTCCATGTTTACTTGGGTTGTCTAAAACTTTTTGAAAACCTTTTCTTAATGGCTCTATCCATTTTTTAAAAATATCTTTAACAATTATTACTCCATCTGTTTGATAATCTTTAATTTGCTTTTCAGATAGAAACATTTTTATTGTTGAAAACTATATTTTTTCTCTAAGTATTTAATGACATTATGAATGATAAAAGTCATGAATAAATAAATTCCACCCGCAACAATAAATACCTCAATTGGTTTAAAAGTTGTTGAAATAATATATTTCGCAACACCTGTTAAGTCCATTAAGGTAACAGTACTTGCTAAGGAAGTCCCTTTCATCATCAGTATTATTTCATTTCCATATGCTGGTAATGATTGTCTAATCGCTATTGGAATTTGAATTTTGTAAAAAATTATTTTGCTCGATATTCCTAAACTTTTACCGGCTTCAATAATGCCTGGTTTGATTGTCTGAAATGCAGATCTTAGTATCTCAGATGTATAAGCACCAGTATTTAAAGTAAAAGCTATAATTGCACACCAGTAAGGTTCTTTTAAAATAACCCACAAAAATGTTGATCTTAAATATTCAATCTGTCCTAAGCCAAAATAAATTATGAAGATTTGAACCAATAAAGGCGTTCCTCTAAAAACATAAGAGTATCCATAAGCAAATTTATTAATAAATATATTTTTATTTAATCTTAAAATTGCAAACAATAATCCAAGAAATAATCCAAAGAATAAAGAAACAGATAAAAGTTTTAAAGTAACAATCGTTGCACCTAATAATTTGGGAAAGCTGGTAAACATTAATTCAAAATCCATTAATACCCCCTGCTATATCTAGCTTCTAATCTATTGATTAGTTTCATGCTTAAATAAGTAAGCAATAAATATAAAACTGCAGCAAATGAATAAAAGAATAATGGATCTCTAGTAGAGCCTGCTGCAATATAAGATTGTCTCATAATCTCAACTAAACCTGTAACTGAAATAAGAGATGTATCTTTTAGAGTAATCTGCCAAACGTTACTTAAGTTTGGAATAGCAAGTCTTAACATTTGAGGTAATATTATTTTATAAAACTGTACAAATTTACTTACTCCTAAAACTTTAGCAGCTTCAAACTGACCTTTATCTATTGATTGAATTGCACCTCGGAACACTTCGGTTGAATAAGCGCCTGAAATTATTCCAATCGCCATCGAGCCTGTAATAAAAGCATTAATCTCTATATATTCAAAATAACCAAAGATAGATGCAACATACATTATTGCACCACTTCCGCCAAAAAAGAAAAGATAGATTACTAACAATTCAGGAACACCACGAATAACAGTTGTGTAAAAATTTCCAATTAAATTTAAAGATTTATACTTAGATAATTTTAAAGGAGTGAATATAAGTGCAAAGAAAAATCCAATAAACATTGCTGTAACAGAGACAGCTATGGTCATTAGGGTTGCATAAAATAATTCATC
>OAPQ01000048.1_pt1 | contig 15377 bp, 14 predicted proteins | sample 1498871 | NCBI WGS metagenome assembly OAPQ01 (sample SAMEA3275646, study PRJEB22092) | marine metagenome | biome: ENVO: 01000023; feature: ENVO: 00002042; material: ENVO: 00002149 | collected 2014-06-21T11:10:00+00 | depth 0 m
TCAAAATTATAATCTAACCAAAGATCAGATTATTAAAATATGTGATCGTAATTTTATTGGATGTGATCAGCTAATATTTATTAAAAAAAATAATGAGAAAGATGCTGGATTAGAGTTCTATAATTCAGATGGAAGCATTTCTGGTGCATGTGGGAATGGCACTAGATGTGTGGCTGATCTTTTATCAAAAGAAAATAATGATAAAGAAATTATACTTTGGACTTCTTCTGGTGCATTAAAATCTCAGATTTTAGGTGATAATTTAGTAGAAACTGAAATTGGAGTTCCAAAAATTAATTGGAATGAAATTCCATTAGATCAAAATTTAGATACAAAAAATTTAAAAATTAAAATTGTTAACAAAAATAATATCGAACATATAGGTGGTACTTCTGTAAATGTAGGAAATCCCCATGTTGTTTTTTTTGTAGATAATATTGAAGACTATAATTTAAAAAAAATTGGACCTGAGATAGAAAATCATAAATATTTTCCAGAAAAATGTAATGTCACCCTTGCACAAGTTATTAATAAAAAATTAATTAAAGTTAAGGTTTGGGAGCGAGGAGCTGGTCTTACAAAAGCGTGTGGAACAGCTGCATGTGCTACTGCTGTGGCAGCAAATATTAATGAACTAACTGATAAAACAACTGATATTGAGTTTGCACTTGGTAGATTATCAATATCAATTGATGAAAATAATAGTATTCATATGAAAGGACCTGTCTCAGATATTAAGAATATTGAGATTAATATTTAATGGGAATTTTTGATAAATTTAAATCTGGTTTTAAGAAAAGCGCATCTGCCTTAACATCTGGTTTAAGAGATATAGTTGTAAAAAAAGAAATAGATGACAAAACATTAGATAAAATTGAGGAATATTTAATTCAATCAGATGTCGGAGTTATTGCTGCTTCAGAAATAAAGGAAATAATCTCAGATAGTAAAATTGATCCAAAAAAAGACATTGCTGAGGAAATAAGCACAATCTTAAAAGAGTATATTATTTCTTTAATGAAACCTCTTGAAAATGAATCTTTTTTTCAAAAAAAAGAAAAAATTAATGCAACATTAGTTTCAGGTGTTAATGGGGTTGGTAAAACAACAACCATTGGAAAAATTAGTAAAATTTTAAAGGCTAATGGAAATAAAGTTATGCTTGCAGCATCAGATACTTTTAGGGCTGCAGCTATTGAACAATTAGAAAATTGGGCAAACAAAGTAGAGGTTGAGATAACTAAATCCTCACAAGGTGCAGATCCAGCATCTGTTGCATACAAAGCAATAGAAGAAGCAATTGCAAATAACTTTAATCAAGTTTTAATTGATACAGCTGGAAGATTACAAAATAAAAAAAATTTGATGGAGGAGTATAAAAAAATTGCAAATGTAACAAAAAAAATAGACCCTAAGGCTCCTCATGATGTGATTTTAGTTTTAGATGCTACTTCAGGTCAAAATGTAATTAATCAAGTTGAGGAATTTAATAAAATTATTCCAATAACAGGTTTAATAATGACTAAGTTAGATGGTACAGCTAAGGGAGGAATTCTTTTAGCTGTTGCAAAAAAATATAAGCTTCCAATTATTGCTCTGGGCTTAGGAGAAAAAGAGGATGATCTACAAATTTTTGAAGCAGAAAAATTTGCCGATGCTTTTACTCAAATTAATTGATTAAAGTACTTGAAATTAAAGGTTTATAGAAGCTGCACTTATAATTTTCCTTAAAATTATCATGTCCACAATTTTTAGCTATAGATGAAATAATAAAGTCAAATTTTCCATTGTTTGGATAAAGTTCTAATTTTTTTTCACTAATATCAAATTTAAAATTTGCATTTAAACTTTTCACAGCACTTATCATTACTAATGTTTTGTTATCTTTTAATAAATAATAAGCAAAATCATCAGGAAAAACAGGAAAGTCATATTCTTCAAGGAAATATTTTGCTCTTTTGGGAAACCACTCATAAGAAATCAATGGATATGAAATTTTTTTTTCATAATCGTACATATAAAGATCTTTAGGAAAGTCATTTATGTAATTACTGTTTTCCCCTCTTGCTAATATTGCCTTCTCTCTGGTTTTAAAATATAGAGCAAAATTTTCATCATGTGAGTTCATCTGATCTATATGAAATAAATTATCAATCAGTGACTTATTTTCTTCTGCTAAAACAAAATTTTTAAAAGATAGAAAAATAATAAGTATTAATAGTGTTTTTCTCACTTATAAAATCTAAAAAAAGAATTTGTACTATATTTGTTTAGAATGTGGCTTAATTTAAACTTTTTATAAAGGATTTTAACGCAAACAAAAGATTTTCGTCATATTCCATCATATGATCGTCAAATTTTGTAAAATGAGAATATTTTGGTTGATTGGCAATTTCATAAATTTTTTTACCCATCCAAAAAGGAACTATTTGATCAACTTCGCCATGCATAATTAAAACTGGTATATTTATATTTTTGATTTTATTTTGATTGTCATACTTATCTTTTAATAAAAAGGACACTGGAATATATGGATAAAAGTTTTTTGCAGCTTCCACCATTGATGTAAAAGGTGTCTCGAGAATTAAACCAGCATAATCCTTACTTTGAGCTATCTCAATTGCAACACCAGTTCCAAGCGACTCTCCATAAAGTATTATGTTTTCTTCTGTTAAACCTAATTCTTTAAGCCATAAAATTGTGCTATTTGCATCTATATAAAGTCCTTCTTCGGAGGGTTTTCCTTTGTTTCCATTAAAACCTCGCCAAGCTATTATTAAAAAATTAACATCTATATCTTTAAAGTGGTTCAATTTATGAATTCTATTTTCAAGTGTCCCAGCATTACCATGGAAATAAACTATTGTTTTAAATTTCTTAAAATCTTTTTTATGCAACCAACCAAGTAAATTTATGTTGTCAGAAGTTGCAATCTTAACTTTCTCTACTTCAACTTCCAATTTATCTCCAGAGTAATTATTCTCTAGTGGATGGTACATTAAACTTCTTTGAAAAATAAAAAGCAGAATTAATACTGATACATAAACAACAATTATTCCAATAATAAATTCCAAAAAAAAATTCCTACGTTTTAGTTTCATAATTTTTTTTTGCTAAATAAACACCAAAGAATACTAAAACAGTACCCAAATAATGAAAAGATTCTAATTTTTCATTAAAAAACATAAACCCATAAATTGCAGCATAAATTGTGAAAATATAAAGTGTAAAACCAGTTAACGATGCACCTAAACTCTTTTGAGCTTTAGTATAAAGAGTAAATGCAATTATCCCTGGCGATATTGCAGCAAACACAACCCATAAAAAAAATTGTGAATTAAATATAGTTCTTTGAACAACAACCTCTTCAATTATGTAAAAAGGTAATAAACTAATTGCACCAAAAAAGGCAACTAATGTAAATCTTTGAAAAATTGGTAATTCTGACTTCCAATAAAAAAGGTAAATAGAATAAAGAGCCCAACCAATAGCAGCGGCCAACATCCATAGATCACCTATTGTAAAATTTAAATTTAATAATAAATTTAAATCACCCTTAATAATAATTGCAAAAACCCCAATTAAGCAAGAAACTAAGCCAATAATTTTAATAAAATTAATTTTTTCATTAAAAAAAATTGCTGAAATCATAATAATAAATATAGGTGAAGAAGTATAAATAATTCCCATATTTGTAACTGTTGTTGTTTCTCCAGCTAAAAAAGGGAACGCTCCACAAACACCACATCCCATTGCACCTAAAAAGAAAAGTCTTCTAAACTCTTTTTTAATTATTTTTGAATTTTTGATTAATAATGAATATGTAAATGGCAAAAGTAATAGAACAACCACAGTCCATCTCCAGAATGCCAATGAAATTGGAGGAACATACTCAACCCCACCTCTGGCAACTATTAAATTAGATGCCATAAAAATGGGCTGAATAAATAAAAGAGAGAAAGCTAAAAAATTATTTTTTTTGTTAGACAATTTTTTTTAATTAAAAACTATTTTTTGTCGAAGAATGCTTCATAGACCATCATAAATATTGCAATAGCCATTAATATATAAACTGGTAACACATCAAAAAAACCTATCATTGTAGATCGTGTCAAAGTTGTTGCTAAACCAATTAAAAAAGAGGCAGCAAGTAAAGAACCAAGTAGTGTTGTAAATTTTTGCATTTTATTTATTACATTCCTTTTCTAACCAATTAGCAACACCTAAAAATCTATGATCATCATAACGGGCCCCTACAAGTTGCACTCCTAAAGGCATATCATTTTCACCTTGCAACAATGGTAGTGAGATACATGGGGTGCCAAGATATGACCAAACCTTATTGAATTCTGCCGTACCAGTACTTTTTAAACCTTTGGGAGCTACACCTGGACTAGAAGGTGTTAAAACACCATGATAATCCTCAAATACTTCTTCATAAGAGTCGTAACTTCTTTTCATAAAATCTACAGCTTCAGCATATTCTTTAGCTGAATGCTTATTACCTTTTGCAATTGCATCTTGCATATATTTAGATAATTTTTTTTTATATTTTTTGTAATAAAGACTAAAGTTATTTGCTAAATCAGTTTCGTGAATTATCTGATGGTATTTATGAATATCTTTGAAATATGAAGGTGTATCAAAAACTTCAATGTTCTTTTTAAAAGATTTAATAAAATATTCGAATGCTTGTCTAGATTTTTTATCAATTAACTTCCAATGATCTGTTTTGTAAAAGATAAACTTTGGTTCAAACAAGGGTCCTTTTTTTGTTTCACTAAACATATCTTCACTTGAATAATAAATGGTCGCTTTGTCATGATTATCTTTTTTAATCAAAACTTTTGCCAGCAAGGCAACATCTTCAACAGATCTTCCAAATACTCCAATATGATCTAATTTCTCTGATGTTTTTAAAACTCCATTTCTTGAAATTAATCCATATGATGGTTTGTAACCAACAACACCGCAATAAGATGCAGGTCTAATAACTGATCCTCCTGTTTGTGAACCTATTGATAATGGGGCCATAAAAGATCCAACTGATGCAGCTGATCCACTTGAAGAACCACCTGGAGTTCTTGAATGATCATGGGGGTTTGTAGTTTTTGAAGGACCAAGATAAGCAAGTTCAGAAGTGGCTGTTTTACCCATAATTATTGCTCCTGCAGAAATAAGTAAGTCTACTATTTCAGCATTTTGGGAGTAAGATTTACCTTTTCTAATTGGAGTTCCACATTCAGTTGGCATATCAACTGTTCCTATAATATCTTTGAGTGCAACAGGGATTCCATGCAATGGACCTGTTGGCTTACCTGACCTTCTATGTTGATCAGCCTCTTCTGCTTTTTCAAGTAACAGCTTTTTATCTAAATGAACCCAAGCTTTTACATCTTTTTCAAATTTATTAATTCTTTCAATATATTTTTGACAAACTTCTACTGATGTCAGTTGAGCATCTTTTATTTTAGCGACAATCTCTTCAACTTTTAGCGAAAGTATATCTATCATTTTTATCTAGTCTGCAAATAATGTTTCGGGTAACCATAATGCAATTCCTGGAAACATATACATTAAAAACATAGCAAAAATTACAATAGCTAAGAATGGCATAATTCCTCTAAAAATTTCCATTAATTCTACATTACTTTTTTGAACACCTTTCAAATAGTAAGCTGACATTGCCATTGGGGGAGTTAAAAAAGATGTTTGTAAGTTAAGCGCTATTAACATTGCAAAGAAATATGGATTAACACCAAATACTTCTAATAAAGGTAAAAATATTGGAACAAAAATAATTAAAATTTCTGTCCACTCTAATGGCCAACCTAAAAGAAATATTATGATTTGAGTTATTACTAAAAACTGCCAAGTTGATATATTAATTGACGTAAAGAAATGTTCAAATACTTCATGGCCGCCTAAATAAGAAAAAACTGAAGAAAAAGTCCAAGATCCAATAAATAACCACATGATCATTGCAGTAGTTTTTGCTGTTAAAAATACAGATTCTTTAAAGTTTTGCCATTTTAGAGTTTTGTAAAACCAAGACAATAATATTGCTCCAAATGCTCCGGCTGCTGCTGCTTCTGCGGGTGTTGCTATTCCTGCTAAAATTGTTCCAAGCACTAACATTATTAATCCAAATAATGGGACAAAAGAAACTAAAACCTCTTTTAAAATTTCTGCTCTTGGTGGAATATCTTCAGCAGGTGGTTTTGGTGCAATTGAGGGATTTATCCAAGCTCTAGTAACTGCATAGGCAATATAAAGACCAGCTAACATTAAACCAGGAAATATTGCTGCAGCAAATAATCTTAGTGGGGATAATTGTGCAATTACCGAATAGACAATCAACATAATACTTGGTGGAATTAAAATTCCTAAACATCCACCGGCACAAATAATTCCTGATGCAAATTTTTTATCATAACCAGCTTTAACCATTGCTGGCCACGCAAGTAATCCCATTAAAGTAACAACAGCACCAATAATACCTGTTGCAGTAGAAAATAATGTACAAGTTATTAAAGCAGCAACTGCCATTGATGCGGGAAGTCTGTGTGCAGCTAGTCTTATTGCAAAAAATAGTTTTGCAACTATCCCAGCTCTTTCAACAAGGTAACCCATAAATAAAAATAATGGAACTGCAGTGAGCACGTTGTTGTCCATTACCGTATAAGTATTTTGAACAAATAATTGGAATATTCTATTATCAAATATGTGCTCCATCATCGTAGCATCGTAATAAGCAAAATAACCAAACCCAATTCCCATTGCCATTAGTGTAAAAGCAATTGGAAATCCTAGAAGAACAGCAAACAAAAATATGCCCATCATCAAAATTGCTACTTCTGGATTTGTCAGACTAAATAACATTTTTTTTATCCTCATCTTGAGCTGCCCTCATAAGCACTTGCTCTGTTTCTTCTGCAACAACAAGCCTTGCTGGCCATTGACCTGTTTGAATACATATAATTGATCTAAATACTTCACTAATACCTTGAATGATTAGCAATACACCCGCTGCTGGTATCATTGATTTAACCATATAAATTTGAATTTGTGCAGGGCTACTCCAGCTAGTTTCTTTAATTTTCCATGCAAGAGCTGCATACTCATATCCATAAAAAGCTAAAGCAATAACACCTGGGAAGAAAAATAAAAAATAAAGAACTAGATCTATCCAAGCTTGAGTTCTTTGACTAAACAATCTGTAAATAACATCACCTCTTACATGCGCTTCCGTTGCAAGGCAATATGCACCAGACATCATAAGGATTGCACCGTACATTTGCATACTAAAATCAAAATTCCATAAAGTGGGCGCATTAAAAACGTAAGCCATTACCACTTCATAAACTGTTCCACCCATTAAAATTACAATACACCATGAAAAAGCTTTACCCATCGAGGTACTTAAAGTGTCAGCAAATTTAATGAAAAATTTCATCATATAAAAATATATTAATTTTATTAAAAAAAAAGGGGGTTTTTCAACCCCCTTTTTTAAATTTATAAAAAGTTAATTAAATTTTAACTTTTGCAATTGGACCAAACTCATTTTCATAAGCTAATTTGTAGTTCGGTTGATTCATCAACAGATACTTCATTGTTCTCTTAGCGTATGCTTTTTGCGAGTCTACTACTTTCTTAAAGAAAGCATCTTTAGCAGAAAACTCACCAACGATTTTATCCCAACCTTTTAACTGTTCAGCTAAGATAGCGTCAGATGTTTGGTAAACATTAACCTTATGCTCATTCATCAATTTAGCTAGATCTTGCGAATATCTAACTAGTGCTTTGAAGTAGTTATCTGAGTTAGCAGCATAAGCAGCATTTCTCAAGATAGCTTGATGAGCAGGTGAAAGGCTATTTAGTCTCTTAGTGTTCATAGGAATTTCAAACATTTCCTGAGATTGGTGGAAACTTCCTAAGTGATAGTGTTTAGAGACATCTTGCATTCCAAACTGTGAGTCTGATGTAGGGTTGTTAAACTCTGCAGCATCAATCAAACCAGTTTTCATAGCTGGCTGGATTTCACCACCTGGCAATTGTCTTACAACCATTCCCATAGCAGTTAAAACGTTAGTCGCTAGACCAACTGTTCTATACTTCATACCTTTAACATCAGATACTTTTGTTACATTCTTTTTAAACCAACCAAACGGTTGAGCCGGCATAGGCATATGAAAAAAACCAGTGTAGTTAAATCCTACACTTTTAACTGCTTCTTCGTATAATGCTCTTCCTCCACCATACTCCATCCATCCCATAACTTCTTGAGATGACATTCCGTATGAAGGACCAGTTCCAAAAAGTGAAGCTGCAGCATTTTTACCGTACCAATATGCAGTCACCCAGTGACCCATATCAACTACACCTGAACTAACTGCTTGTCCAATTTCTGAAGTTTTTACAATTGCTCCAACAGGTTGAAGATCAATTTTTAGTTCTCCTCCTGACATGTCGCTAACCATTTTTGCGTAATCTCCTGCCATTTCAAAAAAGATGTTAGCGCCTGAAGGCCAAGCTGCTTGCATCTTTAAAGTTAATGGAGCACCAAAAGCTACATTAGGCATTGCCACAGCTGTTGCTGCTGCCGCACCAGTTGCTGCTGCTGCTTTGAAGAACTTACGTCTTGAAGGTGTTTTTGAACCCTTCAATGATTTTTTATTTTTAATCATTTGTTCTCTCCTCTTAAGTTAATTAACTTTGATAAGTTAATCACAAAATTATATTAGAGTCTTTCTAAAATAAGTGCGCAGATTGCCTCCGTATCATTTTAGGGAAAAATACAATCTTAGGTAGAATAATTTAACTATATTAATTTTTCATTTTCATAAACACAACATTTTTCAGCTGGAATATGTAATTTTACATTGCTAGAAGGCACTTCAGTTTCTCTGTTAATTTTGGATTTAATAGTAAAATTTCCCATTTTAGCGGTTAAAAGTTTATAGTTTCCAAGATCTTCAACTTTATCTACATCAACGTCTATTAAGTTTTCTTTTTGATTATCAGCAATCTTAATAAATTCAGATCTAACTCCTAATTTAATCTTTTTATCTTTTAAGTTAGTTAAATTAGTATTCGTTTTAATTATTGTATCGTTAATCTTAACGCTATCATTTGAAGATGCTTCGGTCTCAAACAAGTTCATTGCTGGTGAACCAATAAAGTATCCTACAAAAGTAGTATTAGGTCTCTCAAATAACTCTTTTGGGGTTCCAGCTTGAACAACCTCACCTTCACTCATAACTATAATGTTATCAGCAAAAGTCATTGCTTCATTTTGATCGTGAGTTACATAAACTAATGTTGTTTTAAACTCTTCATTTATCTCTTTAAGTTTTCTTCTTAATCTAAATTTTAAATCAGGATCAATAACAGTCAACGGTTCATCCATTAAAACAGCTGCCACATCTTCTCTAACAAGTCCTCTGCCAAGAGATATTAATTGTTTTTGATCAGCTGTAAGTTTTCTTGCAGGTGAATTTAAAAAAGATTGTAAATTTAAAGTATCTGCAACAGATTTAACTCTTTCGTCAATTTTACTCTGAGAAAAATCTCTACATTTTAATGGAAAAGCTAAATTCTCATAAACACTCATTGTGTTATAAATTACTGGAAATTGGAATACTTGAGCTATGTTTCTACTTTCTGTTTTAAGATCAGTTACATCTTTATCATCAAACAATATATTACCAGCTGAAGGTCTAACTAAACCTGACACAATATTTAACATTGTTGTTTTTCCACAGCCTGATGGACCTAAAATTGCATATCTTTTTCCATTTTCCCAAGTCATAGAAAATGGGTTCAGTGCATAAACAGGGTTTGGATCGTTTGGATTATAGGAATGAGAAATATTATTTAAATCAATTTTAGACATACGATCCTCCAAAAGGTGATGAGGCTAAGATTCCGCTCTCATTAAAAGCATAAACTTTCGTTATATTAAAACTAATTTTTACTTTATCATGAATATTAAAATTCATAACCTCTTCTATTGAAGTAATAAGTTTAGTATCACCTCTTGTAAGGTGAAGTAAAGTTTCAGAACCACTAATCTCAGCTAGCTCTACTTCAAATTCAAAACCTTTTTCGTTCAATTCAATATCAGAAGCTCTAACACCTAAATTAAAATTATTATCCTTTAAATTAGATAAATGATTGGGAATATCTATCTCTATTCCTTCAAACTTAATTTTATTAGACTCTATATTTGCTGTTAAAATATTCATTGGGGGATCATTAGAAATTTCTGCAACTTTTAGTGTCTTTGGATTTTCAAAAATTTCTTTTGCAGGACCAACTTGCAGAACCTTTCCTTCATCAAGGACAATAACTTCACCATTAAGCTCCATGGCTTCTCTTGGATCGGTTGTTGAAAATATTACTATGCTCTCTTCAGATAAGCCTTGAGAAAAAATATTTTTAAATTCTTCTCTTAATTGTTCTCTTAATTTGTAATCTAAATTAACCAAAGGTTCATCTAACAATAAAATCTTTGCATTCTTCACTAAAGATCTTGCTAAAGAAACTCTTTGCTGTTGACCGCCAGATAATTCTTGAATTTTTCTTTTTTCATAGCCTTCCAAACCAACTGATTTAAGCGATTTTAAAACTACATCATTTATTTCTTGATTGTCTACTTTCCTTTGTTTTAGCGGAAAAGCAACGTTCTCAAAAACATTAAGATGAGGATAATTAATAAATTGTTGATAAACCATAGCCACATTTCTCTCCCAGACTGGCACCTTCAAGAAATCTTTATCTTCAAATTGAATTGCACCTTTATCAGGGGTCAATAATCCAGCTATAGTTTTTAATAATGTAGTTTTGCCTGATAAAGTTCTTCCAAGAATGGTGTAAATATTTCCTTTTTTGAAATTAAAAGACACTTCATTTAAATGAAACTGTTCATCAGGTTTGTACAATAAATTTTCAGCAATTAAATTCATTATTTAATAGCTCCTGACAAATTACCTTTTGATAAATATCTTTCCACGATAAACGCTACAATTATTAATGGTGCCACTGATACTAAGGCGGAGGCGGACAAGCTCCACCAAGGTGTAATGGATGAGTTTAAAGCTACAATTTTAACTGGCAATAACTGCACTTCGGTAAAAGTCAAAATGAATGCAAAGAAAAAATCAATCCAACCAAAAATTATACAAAACATTCCGGCAACAATTAAACCTGGAACTGAATTAGGCAAGACTACTTTAAAAAATGCCTGATAAGGATTACATCCATCAATCAATGCTGTTTCATCAATCTCCCTTGGAACTTTATTAAAAAAATCAACCATAATCCAAACTGCTATTGGCATTAACAAAACAATATAAACAACTATTAATCCAATCAAACTATCTAGTAAATTAATTGCACCTAAAAATAAAAAGAAAGGAATTGATAAAACTATCGGCGGCATAATTCTTTGAGAAATAAAGAAGAATGTAATATCATTATTTTTTACAAAACCAGCTTTAAATGTAAATCTAGAAAGTGCATAAGCTGATAAAGTTCCAAGCACTATACTAATAAGACTTGCTGTACATGTTACAAATAAACTATTAAAGTAAGGCTCAATTATATCAACTCCACCATTTGCTGGAGATTTAATTAACACCTTCCAACCTTCTAATTTTGGTTCAAAATCAACCCAAGGAATATATGTGGCACCACCATTTACAGAATTAAAATCCTTAAAAGAAGTTGTAAGCGCCCAAAGAAAAGGTGCTACTACAAAAACTGTCCAAATGGTTATGAAAGAGTATTTTAAAAATTTATATAATTTTCCCATGTCTAATCTTTTAGTAATAATTTAGTTAATCCTTTTGCGATAAAAGTTAAGCTTATGATCATTATAATTAAATAAGTGAATGACATTGAGGCCGCATAACCCATCTGGAATTCTCTTAATCCCTTGATAAAGATATAAAAACTAGATGTTTCAGTCGAGGTACCTGGACCCCCAGAGGTTAATACATAAACTGTATCCATTATCTTTGAAGCTTCAATTAATCTAATAATGATAGCTCCAATAGAAATTGGTGCCATTAAAGGAAATGTTACATAAATAAATTTTCTGATAGGACTTGCTCCATCAATAGCGGCTGCTAAGAATGGTTCTTTTGGAAGTGATAAAAGACCCGCTAATAACAACAAAAACATAAACGGTGTCCACTGCCAAACCTCTACAATAATTACTGTAATTTTTGCAAGAGTAGGGTCCGTAAGCCACTTGGGTGACATACCAAAATTTGACAAAATATCATTAACTGGACCTAAAGATTCATGAAAAAATGTTCTCCAAATTACTGTCATGATAACTGGTGTCGTCATCATTGGTATTAAAAATAAAACTCTGAAAAATCTTTGAAACTTAATATCCTTCCAGACCATATGTGCGAGTGCAAATCCAATTACATATTGAAGGATAACTGTCGTAACAGATAAAAAACTTAATCTAAAAAATGATTGCCAAAATCTAGGATCATCAGTGAATAATCTAACGTAGTTCTCAAGACCAATAAAATTTAAACCATTGTAACTATTCCAACCTGATAAACTCAACCGAACAACAAAGATTATTGGAAATATTAATATTCCTATAAGTACAAATAGCCCTGGGAATAAAAAAACATATTTGTGTTTAAAATTCATGATTTTGATATTTGATTGTACTATATGTGACCGCTAATAAAAAGCGGTCACATACAAACTAAAAGTTAATATTATAACTTGTTGTCTTCCATTTTAACACCAACAGCGTAGTCTTCTTGAACGTTCTTCTTACCTACTCTGCTAACAATTGCTTCCCACTCTTTAGCAACTTCATCTAAAGCTTCTTGTGGAGATAATTGTCCCGCAAGCGCTTTTGAAGTTCCAGTAGCAACTGCACTAGTGAACTCAAACACACCTCTAACTCTTAAAGGGAAAACTCTATTTTTACTTTTTTCCATATCTTTAAGTGTCTTAGTGTAACTATTAGCGATGTCTGCATCCCAACCCATAGTATTAATATAAAGTTGTGGATCGAAATCAGAGTTTTTAAATGGATTAACCCCAAAATTACCAATTGCTAAGTCAGCCTGGTGATTTGCTCCGTTAGAAAAGAAACAAAGATAATCAAACGCCATCTCTTGCACTTTACTTTTCTTAGCAACACCTACAGCCCAACCCCACACAATGTATGGTGCTTGGTTATATTGGTTTTCCCATTTATTAGATACTCTGTTCCAAACTTTATCAGAACCTGGAAGAGGAGCCGCACCTACTTTGTTTTTAATAGGACTATCATCTTGCATCGCTGCGATGAAAGCATCATCCCATGAAAAACTAAATAGTGTTTGACCACCACCAAATGATCCAATTTCATCACCTAGTCCAAAGTTAATTCCTCCTGGAGGAACATACTTAGTAGCCTCTACCCAATCAGTCAAAGCTTCAACAAATCCTGGATTGTTAATATTTGGCTTCATAGTTTCTAAATCAAAAAAGAAACCACCTGGAGTTCTTGGATTTTTAGCGTACGCAACAGATCTACTGAAAAAAGCTGCAAACATTAAGTCGTCTTTTTTCATTACTTCAGCTGAACCGTATTCTTTTTCTCCATCTCCATCCCAATCCCAACCGTTAAAGTATTTGGCCATTTCGCCATATTCTTTCCAAGTTGTAGGAACTTTTAAAGTTTTACCAGTATCTGCTTTATATTTTTTTTGCATTTCAGGATTATCTATTACGTCTTTTCTGTATTTTAGATAATGTCTGTCACCGTCAACTGGGTATTGATACATAGTTCCATCCCAAGAAGAAACACCTACGTGAGATTTGGTTACGTCTTTCATCTCTGTAGAGTTCATGTACTTTTTAGGAACTGGCGCTAGATATTGTCTCCAGTCATTAATAAAGTTAGAAAAACCAAATACGATATCGTATGGAGCTTGACCAGCTTTAAAAGGAACCATAGCTTTTGCATACAAATCACCAGCAGGTGTGTGTGTTACATCAACTTTTGCTCCAGTTAACTTAGCAAACTGTTCAGCATGTAGAGCCGTTGGTTGTCCAATTACTGGAACAGCGTGTGTATTTATTTTAAGAGTTTTTCCTTTGTAATTTTTCTTAGAAATTTTTTCATAAGAACAATCACCAGCAATATCTCCAGTAGCTTTGATATGTGGAAATTGATCACTCCACTTATCAGCATAAGCCATAGGGCTGAATATCAAAACACTTGATATCGCAGCACTTAGGCAAGTTTTTATTATTTTCATTTTACTCTCCCCTTTACGTTGTTACGGAACTAAAACAGCTCGTCCCTTAACTTTGCCTTCGTTAAGTTCATGAAGCGCTCTATTAGCATCGCCTAATTTATATTCTTGCATGGACAACTTAACTAAACCTTTGTTAGCTAATTCCATAAGCTCATATAACTCAGACCACGTTCCCACTAAATTTCCTATTATGTTTTTTTCTGAAATAATTACATCAACAGCCAAGATTTTGATTTCCTCACCATAGCCAACGATATAATAAAATCCACCACCTGAAGTCATATCAAGACCCATCTTTGTAGAGCCATGTTCACCAACAAAATCAATTACAGCTTCAGCACCTTTACCTTTGGTAAGTTCTAAAACTCTTTCAACTTCATTGCCATCAATTAAAACACCTTCATCACCTCCTAAAGGCATTGCATGATCTAATGCAGCTTTAGATTTTTCAACAATAATAATATTTGCAGCACACATTGCTCTCAAACATTGAATTGCAATATGACCTAATCCACCAGCACCTATGATTACACAGTTTTGACCTGGTAATAAATGTCTAGTTGCTTTTTTAACAACCCTATACGCTGTTAATCCAGCATCTGAAAAAGGGGCCACATCCTTAGGAGCTAACACTGTTGGAAGCTTAATTAAGTTTCTAACACTTGTTTTAAGTAATTCTGCATAACCACCCTCTTTAATATTAAGTCCTGGAAACGACCCTTCATCAGCATGTTGATCTAAACCTCTTCTGCAGTTTAAACAAGTTCCATCTGTTCCAGAAATAATTGGGTGCAAAATTACTGGGTCACCTTTTTTAAATCCTGTTACATCTTTTCCAACTTCCTCAACCCAACCTGCATTTTCATGGCCCATTACCATTGGTAATAAATCTCCTTTTGGATCTTGAATGTGTTTCCATGCTCCCTCAACAATGTGTAAATCAGTTCTGCATACTCCCGCAGCACCTATTTTAACAATTACATCTGATGATTTTTCTAACTTTGGGTCAGGCATTTCTTGTTCTGTTACCCATACTTTTTCTTTCATTTCCGGGTCATACTTATGTAAAACTTGTGCTTTCATTAA
>OAPQ01000050.1_pt1 | contig 15156 bp, 20 predicted proteins | sample 1498871 | NCBI WGS metagenome assembly OAPQ01 (sample SAMEA3275646, study PRJEB22092) | marine metagenome | biome: ENVO: 01000023; feature: ENVO: 00002042; material: ENVO: 00002149 | collected 2014-06-21T11:10:00+00 | depth 0 m
ATAAGTATGGTACTGGCATTAATCTACCTACGCTGTACTTATTACCTTGCTCGTTTGTATACTTACTTGTTTCCGGATCCCAACGTCTTTCATTCACACCTACTGAATCTGTGAATAGTGGATCTTGTACTCTTGCTCTGTCTGGTTGAAAACTCTGAACCCAACATGCAATAAATGGAGTTGAGTTAACAATGTTCTCTGAATTCCCCTTGACAATTGTGGCTGCCATACGAGATACGTCACCGTATCTTGCTGGTACACGCATGTAGTAATCACTTACACCATCATTCATCTTCTTACCTGTCTTAACAGAGAAGCCACTAAACATACGAATGAACTGAAGGATATATCTTCTTATCTGTTCATCATAGAAATGCATTTGTCTTGTATCACTCATTATTCGTCTACCTTAGGTCTAACTGCTTTTGACAGATTTACACGTGAATTTATTGTTGTTCTGTCATCAAGTACTGATACTCCATCATTATTAATGAACTGGTGATGTAGTCTATGTCCAACTTCCCATCCGCCGTCATCGTCTTCAATCTTGAACCATTTATTATCACGATATTGAAATAGTCTTGCTGGTTTATAATCTATTCGCAAGAAGTAAGCACTGTCATCTGGCTCTTGTGGGAAACTGCTACCACTCGCTACAGTTGCGTAATCGATATCGTCTGGGTGTTCTCCTTGAACTGCATATTCAAGGTTGTTCTTTCTGTAATCATAGTATTTGCCAGGAACATTTTGTTGCGCTTCATCAACAATTGCATCATTGATTTGCAATTCAGTATTGTATGTTGAGAGTAAATTCTTTAAGTCATCAGCTTCTTCTCCAGTGCCAAAAATATCTGAATACTCTTGTGAGTCTTGAAGTTGCTTACAGCGCACTCGCCAAATGTGTGGCCACCATCCTGGATCAAAACCTTCACTTGCTTTTGAACCTTCTTGTACGACCCAATATTGATTTACTGCGGCTGCATCTTCGTCAAGTAGTAAGTCATCTCTCATGTGAGGAAGCTCAATAACATCACCTGTCATTAGCTTACGTCCCATTTGTTCTACCATCTGATTTAAGTGTACTGTGAATACGTTTTGGTCAGACCCTAAGAACATACCGAACTGTGACAAATCAAAGTCTTGGTCACTTACTGTATATGCGCCACGTAAATCATATAACGTTGTCTCATATTTTCTATCACGATTTTCCATGAATAGAAGATCCTGGATAGGAGGATTTGCCGGATCATAGTTTGGATCATTCTCATCCACTGAGCCGATATATTTGTGTACAAGCAATGACGTACCGCCATGATCGAAGTGCGCTTTCACCATCTTATCAATGAACTTGTAGTCATTACCCTTACGAGGGTTCCATAAACTTAATCTTGGCATTGCTTTTTTCCTTGACTTATTACTGTATTTATCATATAGTTAAGATAACACATGGAGAGAATCAATATGAATGACGGAACATTAATATCACGTGGTATTATCGCTGACACAGTAATTTCACAATTTAAGATGTGGGCAACCAATCCAGAACGATATCATCGTGGCAATGGAGTTGACGGTACATATTATGGCGAACATGATGGCGAGCGAGAGTATGATGTATGGTGGACTACTCAACCACCAAAAGAAATGTGGATGCCACTAGTTGCACAGTTATACGGTAAGGTAACGCATATGTTTGGACATGAGAATTGGTCTATTCATGTTGTAGATTGTATTACTACTCGTCCTGGATCAAGTAAAGTATATGCACACATTGATACCCCATATCGCTTTGACGATTTTGCAGAAAGCGATGAAGTTCTTGGCGTGCAAATTATTATACCATTAGACACATTCACAATAGAGAATGGAGCAACTGCATTGTTACCAGGATCAAATGCAGAACGAATCGATTATAAAGATTTAGAAACGAATCGAGAGCATTACAATGACCGATTATTGTCAGAAGGTATGCAATTTCTTTCAGAACCCGGTGATGTTTTGATGTATGATAGTCGTACACTTCATAGCACAATGCCTAACGGATCAAGTGAATTTCGTAGTGCATTGTTAATAAACGCTTTAAAAACTGACATTATTCCTCGAGTACAAGAACTTGATGGAAACACAGATTTCATTAAAAAGTAGAAAAAACTTGACATTTCCTATAAACAATGTATTATATAGTTAAATAGCAAATGAAGGAGGACCCATGACAGTGGCAACTAAGAGAAAAATGGCGAGAGTAAAAGTTACTAAAAAAGCAAGTAAGCCTCGTACCCCTAGATTTGTAGATGAAAAATATACAGGACCTGAACCAGACTGGACTTATGCTGAGGACATGACTGGCGAAGAATATTATAAAGAGCGTTGTAGAGTAGGCTTTTACTATAATTATTTCTACACACCAAAAGATGGAAAGCCGTGGGTTCTCACATGGATGAAGGATAACGGTTATACGAATGCTGACATTGCGGCAGTTAAAGCAGTTCCGGATAGTTGGATACCTATTATCGCATCTGGATATTGTCGTGCGTTAACTAAAGGCATGCCAGTCAACCATAATGGATTACCTGCGCATCTTGAAACTCTTCCGGGAGTTGCATCGACGTGTATGAAAGATGCAGATGTTTACGTGAAAGACAAACTTGTAGAAATTATTGAACGTGGTTCAACTATTAAACACGAAAAGAAAGTTGAAGAAAAGAAAAAAGATATCCCTCGGCCTAGTATTCAACAGTTGCTACGTGAAAAAGCGGCTGAAATGTCAGAAGAAATTGACAACTTTGTAGATGATTTTGATTATAAACCTGCTACTCTTAAAAAGTTTGATCCTCTTAGACTCCTAAGAAAAGTAGAAGCCAAGGGAAACCATGCTAAAGCAATCAAGTCATTCTATGAAGCAGAGTATGCAGAGTTTTACGAACTTCTTAATCCGCCAAAGCGCATGAACGAAGCGAAGAAAGACGATTATGAACAACTCAAAGAAGGTTACGCGCATCTAAAGAAAGCAGAACTTAAAGCTGCACATGATATGTATCGTAATATCCTTGATGCATGTGATGCAGTTGTGCAAGAGAGTAAATTAAACCGTACCCCTCGTAAGAAGAAAGCAGTCAGCAAAGACAAGATTGTTGCTAAGGTTAAATATGCAAAGCAGGACCAAGCGACTACAAGTGTATCTATTAAGCCAATTGATTGCTTAGATGCAGCAGCGATTATGATTTACAATGTCAAGACACGTAAGCTAGGTATATATTATCCAGATACTCATAGTAGTCTTTCGTTCAAAGGAACAACATTAACTGGATTTGATGAAAGCAAGAGTGTACAAAAGACAATGCGTAAACCAGCAGAACAAGTTTCTAAGTTCAAAAAGGTTACTAAGCGTTCACTACAAAAGGCGTTCGATGAAATCAATAGTGTTGAAACAAAAATGAATGGTCGTTTTAATGAACAGACTTTAATTTTGAAGGTTTTTTGATAAATAGTATGTAGGCGACGGTCTACCTTAAATCATTATTCCCGGGAGAAATAAAATAATGTCACATAGAATATTCTACTACATGGAAATTAAACTTCCAAATTATACAGGAACCGATGTTATTGGCAGTATGAAAAGTTTATTGTCTGAACATATTGATGTAACAGATTCGAAAAAATCGAAGGTTGCAAACGAAACTGTGTATACTTCTACTACAATACACGGTGTCGTTGATGATGTGCAAGCAGTCACATTAGAATTTCAAAATGAACGTACTTATAACACATATATACAAGCAACTTCTGAATTTAGAGATTGGGCAGTATCAACACATAATGCCGAGTATACATTTGAGAAAGTAACATCTGCATCATATAATGCGCTTTCCGTTGAATTTACAAATACTGAGCATGGCGGCAAAGAAACATACTATGAAAATATTAAAAAATATATGACAGTTAATCTGCCGACACAGCGTGGTTTCCTGTAAAAATTATTAATTAATTAAAGATTATGAAACCCACGCTTCGGCGTGGGTTTTCCATATCTAGTATATTTGATAAATACTGTATATTGGAGATTTATCAATGCCTAAGAACCGTAATAAAATTAGAAACGATGTAATTAAAGAAATTAGACTATTGCTTGGCGATGGTATGATTGACATCGAACTTGATCCTGAACACTATGACGTAGCACTTGATGTTGCGGTTTCAAAGATTCGACAACGATCAGAAAATTCTGTAGAAGAAGATTTTTATGCACTTGAACTAAAGGAAGATGTGTCAGAATATTCCTTACCAGAAGAAATTATCGAAGTGAAACAGATTTGGAACCGTTCATTTGGCAACGGTATTTCTGGCGGCAATGATATGGATCCGTTTGAATTAGCATATGCAAATTCTTACTTTATGACTAATAATCATATTGGCGGTGCATCAACATATGATATGTTTGCACAATATAGAGAAACAATCAATCGTGTAGCGGCAACTGACATTCAATTTATCTGGAACCCAGTAACAAAGAAGTTGAAACTTCTACGTAGAATGAGAGCGGATACGACTGTACTTGTACACGTACATCTAGAACGTAACGAAGACCAACTTATGATTGATCCGTATATCAAAAGTTGGATTCGTGATTATGCACTTGCATATTGTAAGCGTATGTTAGGTGAAGCACGTGGTAAGTTTTCATCACTTCCAGGCGCACAGGGCGGCGTAACACTTAACGGTGCTGAAATGAAAGCAGAAGCAGATGCACTAATTGAAAAATTAGAATTCGAACTGACAAACTATAATGATGGTTCGGCGCCTCTTGGATTTGTTATCGGCTAACTGCTACAATTTAACGCATTGAGAGTTGATATTTTCTGTGTTATTATGATATAAATATTATCATGAACATAACACACATCACAAATAAAATCCCCGAATTTTGCATGAGTCATTGGCTCCTGCGTATACCACTAGCTATTGTATTCTTACAACAAGGTCTCGCTAAGTGGCCCATCGATGTAGATACAGCGTCATCATTTGAACTACCATTAGTAGTTTGGGCATTCGTTGTACTGGGCGAGATAGGTTCCGGCGTAGGACTATTTGTTGGAGGACTACTTGCTGGGTTTAGGAACACTATAAAAGAACTTGGTGATATGATTACACGTTTCAGCGGTATCACAATTTGTTCAATCATGACAGGCGTTATCTGGCTAAGTGAACCAGACAGTTTTACAGATGTAATATTATATGATAACTTTCATGTGATGTTATGGGTAGGTGGTATGTTTTTTGCACTAAGAGGAAATCGTACATGATTAAGTTCTTATTGGGACTATTCAAAAAGACTGTACAACCAGAGCAAGAAGAATTCGATCCAAGAATTCGTATCAATTCAGAAAACATGACAGACGTTGAAAAGATGGATGCTGGCTTTAACGGCAAAACATACACCAACAACGGTATTGAATCAGATTTTTAATTTTATTACTTGACTATTAAACAAACTAAACTACATATAATATATAGAAAACTTTAAGGAAATGAAAATGAAAACATTACTATCAACTGTAGCCGTGATGGTTGCATTAACTACTTCCGCATTTGCAGAAGACACAACTGTAGAAATGCTAAACAAGCGTGACGATGGCGCTAAAATGGTATACAGTGAAGACATCACACGCATTGATGTAGGCGACACAGTAACATGGGTACCAACATCAAAAGGTCACAATGTGGAAATCATTGCGGCACCAGATGGCTACGACATTCCAAAGAAATCAAAACTAAGCAAAGAAGTTGCTATTACATTTGACGTACCAGGTGTATATCTGTATCAGTGTACTCCACACAAAACAATGGGCATGATTGCTATCGTTGTAGTGGGCGAAGGCGACAATGATATCTCAAAAGCCAAAGTACGCGGTAAATCAAAGAAGAAACTAAAAGAATTGCTAGGTGAACTATGAGCAATCCAAACGAACCATATCACAATGACGGTGCAATTTGGGCATTCGTAATCATCGCAATCATGATGATTGGTACGCCAGTTGCCATTGGTGCAGGAATGGGTTGGTTCAACTTGTTCGGAATCCTAGGACTATAATACAATAAATAAGAGCATGGAGTTCTTATTAAAAGCAGTAATATCAGGTATACTCGTAGCTACAGTTAGTACAGTTGCACAACGTAACGCAACACTAGCCGCACTACTCATGGGTATACCTTTTACTGCCTTTTTAGCAATGATATTCATGTATTTTGCTGGTGTTGATGCGGAAACTTTTTCTAAGTTTTCTTTCGAAACTGTATATTTTGTCTTGACAAGTCTTGTGTTTTTTGTTATATTTGCGTTAACAGTTGGCTACATTGGATTCTGGTACAGTATGTTGTTAGGATCTGTTGTAACCATAATCTTATATAATATAGTGTTGAGGTTCTTATGAATAAAAAGAAGTTACTGGTAATTGGACATGGGCGTCATGGTAAAGACACGGTGTGCGAAATACTCCGTGATGAATATGGTTACAGTTTCGAAAGTAGCTCACAATTTTGTTCAACACTTTTCATTTATGATATGCTTAAAGACAAGTATGGATATGCAAATGAAAAAGAATGTTATGCAGATAGACACAATCATCGTTCAGAATGGTATGATGCAATCTGTGAGTATAACCTAAATGATCCTGCACGTTTGGGCAGAGAAATGTTTAAAGAATACGATATCTATTGTGGATTACGTAATAAAAAAGAATTCAATGCAATGAAGAATACTGGAGTATTTGATTATTGTATTTGGGTAGATAGAAGTGATCACCTCCCCCCTGAATCTAAGAATAGTATGAGCCTAGAGCAATGGATGGCAGACTACACAATCGATAATAACGATAGTCTAGAAAACCTAGTAAAACAAACTCATAATCTTATAGATTACATTTCCCATAGCTAAGTATAGTAAACATTGTCTACGTAGTTAATTCAAAAACACTAGAAATAGCGTATTTTTCATAAATACTACTAGCAATTCGTATATTCAATAAGGAGAACAAGGATGGCGACATTAGTATCCCCAGGTGTATCAGTAATGGTAGTTGACGAGTCACAGTACGCGGCAGCAACCCAAGGTACCCTACCGTTAGTTGTAGTAGCAACAGCGGCAAATAAAACAGACGCATCAGGCTCAACAATTGCAGCCGGAACAATCCCAGCAAACGCTGGCGTTGCGTATCTTGTTTCTTCACAGCGAGAACTAGTTGAAACTTTTGGTGAACCAAAGTTTTATGAAGTAGGTGGCTCAGTTGTGCAAGGATCAGAAACAAGTGAATACGGTCTATTAGCAGCATATCAGTATCTAGGTGTATCAAATAACGCTTATGTTATTCGTGCAGACATGGATCTATCACAACTAGAAGCATCATCAAATGAACCAGCAGGTATTCTAACAGGCGGTACATATTGGCATGACACAGACTCATCAGTATTTGGTCTATTCAAGCACGATGGCACAGATTGGGTAGCAGCAAACCCAACGATTCTAAACGACGAACCGGGCACAGGTAACGTTGAGACAATCAACGCATCAGGCTACGCATCACCGTCAAACATATTTGGTTCAACAGGTGACTTTGCAGTTGTAACATCAACAGCACGTATCACATATTGGTCAAAAGTAGGTGTTAACTGGGTTCTACTAGGTGATATCGGCTCACCTAACTTCTCATTTGCTAAATTCGCACCAACAGGCGCATCAGGCGATGTATATGTTCGTCTAACTCAACAGGGCGGCGGTCTTGACCTAGCAGTAGCGGCATACAATGCAGCATCAGGTCTATTCCAAGCGGTTGAAGCGCCAGTATATGGTTCAGATGATTTAGCGTTAGCAGACCTAATTACAGAAGGTGATGTATACACACATCACGATTCCTCACTGGGTATTATTCAACTACGCCGTCACACAGGCGCGACAACGAATGTACTAACAAGTGATGCAATTGCAAACACTTCATCAATCACAACAGTTTTCAATATTGCAGGCGCAGGTTTCTCATTCTCAGGTGCAACACTTGACAATGTAATCTCAACAATGCAATCAGACACAACACTTAATAATGCGAATGTGCGTGTAGAAAAAATTGGCAATGACCGTGTACGTTTCACTAAAACAGATGGTAAATGGTTATCACTATCATTCACAGCCGGTCAAACAGACTTGGGCTTCACAGCGGCAGATAACACTGCATCAGTATGGGAAGACCTATCATATGAAGCATCAGCAGAACAACCAAAAGGTGATATCGCTGAAGGTACACTATGGTTCGATGTAGACCTAAAAATTGAAATTCTACGTAATGAATTCAATGGTTCGCAAATGGAATGGACAAAGTATGCATGGTCAGAAGACTCAAACGGTCTAAGCCAAGCAGAACTACAACTACGTTCAGGTATGCCAACAAAGCGTAAAGACGGTACATCAGCACTAGTGACTGGTGATATCTGGGTAGACGGCGATGCAATGCCATACCCAACAGTATATCGTTGGAACGGTTCAGAGTGGATAAAACTAGACAATGCAGACCAATCATCAACGAACGGTCTTGTATTCGGTCACTACTCAAATGATGCACCATTCGATGCTAACGGCGCAGCAAATGCACGTACATCACACGCAGATGCACCAAACGCAGAACTACACCCAGAGAACATCATGTTAGTAAACATGGACTACTCAACATACAACGTTAAGCGTTGGGAAAATGGCGAGTGGGTATGGGCATCAGGTCTAAACCTAGATGGTTCAGGTCGCTTTGGTTCAGAAGCAACACGTGGTATGGTAGTAGAAGCAATGCAAGCAGCAGTAGCAGGCAACGAAGGTATTCGTTCAGAAGCAACTTACTTCAACCTAATCGCAGCACCAGGTTACCCAGAGCTAATGGACGAAATGATTTCTCTAAACAAAGATAAGAAAGAAATCGCATTCGTAATCGGTGATGCTCCACTAACATTGAAGTCAGATTCAACATCAATGAAAGCATGGGCAGATTCAAATCTTCCAGCAGATGCATACGCAGGTGTTTATTACCCACATGGTCTATCAACAGACTTATCAGGTAACGATGTTGTAATCCCAGCATCAGCAGTTGCACTACGCACATTTGCTTTCTCAGACCAAGTATCATTCCCATGGTTTGCACCAGCGGGTCTAACACGTGGCGTTGTATCAAATGCTTCACAAGTTGGTTATGTAACAGACGAAAACGAATTCTCACGTGTACGTCTAACAGAAGGCCAGCGTGACGTTCTATACATGAACAGAATGAACCCAATCGCAGATATGCCAGGCACAGGTCTAGTAGTATATGGTCAGAAGACACTTCAATCATATGCATCAGCAACAGACCGTGTTAACGTAGCACGTCTAATCAACTACATGCGTTTCAATCTTGACCAGCTATCACGTGGTTTCTTATTCGAACAGAATGACAAAATCACACGTGATAATATGCGTGATGCAGTAGAACGTTTCTGTTCAGGTCTTGTTATTAATCGTGGTCTATACGACTTCCTAGTAGTATGTGACGAAACAAATAACACACCAGCACGTATCGATAGAAACGAACTATGGGTAGATGTCGCAATTCAGCCAGCGAAATCAGTTGAATTCATCTACATTCCACTACGTATTCGTAACACAGGCGAAGCACTATAATATAGCTCTTTAACAAACAAACAAGAAACCCCGCTTTATGCGGGGTTTTTTATTAACTACAACTTTAATTTAGTGCGTATTAGATAAATACTTGTATAACACTATAGTTTATAACTATTTTCAGGAGATAAGAGAATGTCAACACTAAACAAATTCGGTGTGCCACTAGATTCAACAGGTACAGGCACAGGTATCCTACAACCAAAACTAAACTATCGTTTTCGTGTTGTAGTAACAGGTTTCGGTGGTACAACTAACCCAGCACCACAAGAATTCACACGTCAAGTAATGAATGTAACACGTCCAAAAGTTTCACACGAGTCAATCCCAGTAGATTCATACAACTCACGTATGTACATGATGGGCAAGCACACATGGGAACCAGTAACAGTTACACTACGTGATGATGTAGCAAATAATCTAACAAAGCTAGTTGGTCGTCAGCTACAGACACAGCTAAACCACAAAGAACAGACTGGTCCAGCATCAGGTTCTAACTATAAGTTCGGTATGCTAATTGAAACACTAGATGGTAACTCAGGTGCACCAATCGAACAGTGGCAGCTAGAAGGTTGTTTCCTAACAAACACAGATTACTCACAGTCAGATTACTCAGTATCAGACCCAGTAACTATTGCACTTACTCTACAGTATGACAACGCAGTATTTACAGATGAAAACATTATGCCAACAGCTAACCAGTTCACTGGTGGCATCGGTAGTGGCTCTCTAGGTCAATAATACTAACCTAAGGTTTAATTAATGGCTGATATAATCAGAGATAGCAGCGGAGCTAGACAGAAATTTGGATTTGGTGGAGAACCAGGATCTGTAATTTCGTCTGCTCCAAAGCTAACCAATCAATGGTTCTTAGAATTTAAGACAACAGACGGCAAGAATGCAGAAGAATATTCTGCATATGCTAAATCTGTATCTCCGATTACTGTTCAGACACAAACACAACCAATTGACAAGTACGGTAGACGCATCTATGTCCCAACACGTGTTGACTTCCCAGAAGTAAGTGTGTCTCTATATGATAAAGTAGACGGTTCTACTATGAGTTTCGTACAGGAACTATACAAGCGTTACTTTAAAAATCAAGACATGAATGTTGATACCGGACTTGCAAATGAATTAAACTCTACTACAAATTCTGGAAGAAAGCTAGTAGAGACAGATGATACATTCAGAAGTTTCTCATCGATTACATTGTATCATTGGTTTGGGGATCAAAAGAATGGTGGACACGCACAGCGCATTGTTCTCGTTAACCCAGTAATCACAGCTATTACATTTTCTAACAGCGACTATGCGGTTAGTGAAGTTAGAGTTATTGATATAAATCTACAACCAGAAAATGTAGTATTTGGTGCAATGGAAAGCGAAGCGGCAATTCCAAGTTGGATGAATTTAGGTATTAGTTCTGAACAACAATCAACTTCATTGGCTACTGACCCATTAGCAGGTGCAGCTGATACTAAAAAGCAAGCCTCAGAATTGTACACACTGCCTAGTTCTATTGGTACGCCAGATCCTGATGTTAGGCCTGCACCGCCAGTGACACAAACACAAACCGAGAGTTATACTACAATCGGCGGCGAGCCATATATTCCAAATCAACCAATGACTGAAAATCAAGTTGCGGCAACTTCTACTAGAATTGCAATGGGCAATGAAGTGTCGGGACAAGAACTAAGAGATTATAACGCAGGTAAAGCAAAAGTTGAGGCAAGAGTGGAAGAAGATAACAGGCTTCTTAACACTGATCCAAGAACTTTAGGTGCCGCAGATCAAGAACGTAGAAAAAAAGCGGCGCAGCAAAGACGTATAAATGAAATCAACAAAAATAAGTATCCGGATTTTTAACAATGAATATTGATATTATCGTAGCTCAGTTAGTTAAAAAAGGTTTCACAGAAACACGTGCAAAGAAACATGCAGGTGAAATAGTAAGCGTAGCAAAACAATATAATGTCACACCAGCATACTTGATAGACCAACTATCAAGCGAATTCAAATTGAACGATTTAGGTTCATTCTTAATTAATAGCGCATTGCGATTTGGTTATAAAACTGGCACAACGTCAGGATCTGAACCTAATAAATACATCGCAAGAGCTATTATTAAATGAGTAAATATCACCAAGGTAAATATAAAGTAATGAACCCTGACAAATATGCAGGGGCAGGCGCTCCTACATTTAGAAGCAGTTGGGAACTGACCTTTATGCAATTTTGTGATAACAACCCCAATGTGTTAGCATGGGCAAGTGAGCCAGTAAGAATTACATACAAGCATCCTTTAACTGGCAAGCTAACTTCTTATGTGCCAGATTTTATTATGACATACTTAGATAGCAGTGGTAAGAAACATGCAGAACTAATAGAAATTAAACCTGCATCGCAGAGTAGACCTGATCTTGCACGAAAGCGCGGCGAAGCACAACAAGTAGTAGTGAACTATGCGAAGTGGGAAGCTGCAACTAAGTGGGCAACAAAAAGAGGTATGCGTTTTAGAGTCGTCAATGAAGGTGACATTTATCAGAATACTAAAAAGCCCAAGCCAAAAACACCAAGAAAAAAGAAATAGTAATCTAATGATGATAGAAGAATTTTTACAGCATATATCAGACAATACTATTGTTGTTATGTATGAACCTGGTGCCGGAGGAGACTTTGTTTGTGCGCAGATAGCACTTGCACATGAGATATATGGATTATCTGGGTACCAACGCAATATAAATGACGGCCGAGTAAAATCACATCCAGATATGTTAGAAAACATAACGGTTAAATCGCAAAAGATTTTTGATGACTATGAGTTTACAGAAAAGCCAGACTTGAAGTTTGAAATCATTAATAAGTTATTAGATTTAGAATATTCATTACCGCAATTACCAAATAACTCTCGCTATATATCTAAGGTGCATCCATCAATATATGTTAACCATGATAATACACAAAAATTACATAGTGCTTTGGCTAATAAATACAACAATAGCAAAAAAGTACTCGTTACTAGGGATGAAACTTTATGTAAACAAAATCATGAACTAAAAAATTATTATAATTATGATATCACCAAACCAGAAATGTTGGCATACAGTAACGAATGGTATAAACATTTTAATTTCATAGATGAAAGTTTTGAGATATATCATATTAATTTCGGTGAGTTGATGAAAAATCCTTTAAGGACATATATAAAACTTATGAATTACTTAGAATTAACGATAGATAACAACATCATTGAAAAATTTAGAGAACACATAAGTAATTATGTAGATAAACAAACTTTCATAGAACCGTTTAAAAGGTATTAATATGACGAAGAAACTAGAAGAAACATTTAATATTAACCCAGTTGAAGAAGATGATAAAGTTGAAGAAACTCCTACAATCGAAGAAAGTAGAGACTTAACTGAAATCTTGTCAACAGAAATTAGCACAACTGAAAAGATTGATGCGTCACTTCCAATGGTACAGGGCTTGAATGAGCATGATAAAGACATGGATGACATTCATCAGAAAGCTATCAGTACATTCGAAGAATTGATTTCATTAGGAATGAATGTAGAAGTACATGCAGGTGCAAAGTTAATGGAAACTGCAAACCAAATGCTAAAGACTGCAATGGAAGCGAAAGATTCAAAAGTTGACCGCAAGCTAAAGATGCTAAATCTACAGCTACAGAAGGCGAAACTTGATTTAGCACAAGACAAAGAAGACAAGAAGTCTAAAATAGATGACGAAATCGAATCTGAAGGCTCAGTAGTGCTGGATCGTAATGAATTATTGAAGCGTCTAGACCGGGCACAGAATAAAATTGACAATTCTGATAAATAAGAATAGCACATATATTGGAGACACCAATGAAAAGTTTTAAAGAATATTTAACAGAATCAGTTAATGAACACAAGATGACTCTACGTTTTGCATCAGAACTAGAAGACAATGATGTTAATCGTATTGAGCGTTTCTTAGGCAAGTATGACCTAAGAACTATCTCTAGCGTTTCGACAACACCAATTACAAAGAACCCAATGTTCTTTGATGATGTAGAAAATACAAAAGTTTCAAAAGTAGATATTACAACTGGCTATCCAATGTCAGCGGATGTTCTACGTCAGCAATTATCAGACTTACTTGAAATGAACATCACACATATCGCTGTACACCCAGAAGGTTGGGAACCAACAGAAGAAGTTGAAGAAGACGGTGATAAAAAAGCACTACTAGATACTCCAGAATATGGTGATGAGTCAGATAATGGCAAACATTATGGTCGTACTTTTGTAGACAACTTCTTAAAGACACTTTCAAAGCGTGATGATCATGATAAAGTAGAAGTAGAAAATTCATTATCAGTGAAAGCAAAGCGTGATAAAGCAGGCGAAGTGATGACAACAGAAGAAGGTTCAAGTGACTCAGTTATCTCAGGAGATGAAAAATGAAAAAACATTACAATCTAACAACAACAGAAGATAATGGTAAATCACTTACTACAACTAATACAAGCACAGAATACCCAGAAGAACTAGTTCGTATGCTTGCTCTTGCTGGTCAAGGTATGCCTCCAGTTGCTCCTGCTCCAGTAGCAGATGATTGCGGCTGTGGTTGTGGACAATCACCATGTGGCTGTGATGAAGCCGTTGAAGAAGAAATGGAAACAGAATATAAGCCAACTCCAGCGAATGATGAACTAGACTTAGATGATTATTCAAAGAAGACAGCTAATTCTATTTCACGTCAAAAGAAAACACTAAAGCCAAGTGCAGGCGATAACCCACTTGAGTATTCAGTAAATGAAGACGATATCTATGAAGCACTAATGGCAGACTTTGATCTGAACGAAGATGATTCATTTAGAGACAGAGATAACTTTGTTACTGCATACATTGGCGCGGCAGAAGAACTAGTAGATGAAGATGAGTTCGATGATGGACACGTTGACTGGAGCTCCGAAGCGATGGCACAGATGGAAAAAGATGCTGAACTATTTTATTCTAAAGCAGAAAAGCTATTACAAAAAACTGGCGGTGATCCAAGACAGCACGGTACTGATTTTTGGTTAACACGAGGCGGTCACGGTACAGGCTTCTGGGATAGAGGCTACGGTGATTTAGGTGATAAGCTAACAGCATTTGCAGAGAAATTTGGCGATGTTCATGTTTACAAAGGCGATGACGGCAAAGCATACGTAGGATAATTAAACGCTCTACCGGCTGAGCGGCCCTGAAAGAGCGTCTCAGTGGGGCGCTTTTTTGTTATTATATCTTATGTTATCTAGTATTGTAAGACAAATAAATATGTTTTAGTTATAACTTAAAATTCTTGTACAGGGAGACGATAAATGGCAAGTAAATTTAGAGGTGTGAAATGGAACAATGCTCGTTTCCCATCTACAATTAAAATTCGTAGGTCAATTGACCTAGCAGAGCTAGGTGACTTCGGATCAATCACAG
>OAPQ01000060.1_pt1 | contig 14036 bp, 16 predicted proteins | sample 1498871 | NCBI WGS metagenome assembly OAPQ01 (sample SAMEA3275646, study PRJEB22092) | marine metagenome | biome: ENVO: 01000023; feature: ENVO: 00002042; material: ENVO: 00002149 | collected 2014-06-21T11:10:00+00 | depth 0 m
AATTTCTGAATTAGTATCTTTTGTAAGTTTGTCTATTTGTAAATTTTCGCTTGATTGATCTTCCCAATAACTACTAACAGGTGTATCAAATTTATAAATATCTGAATGATATAAATTTTTCATTTTTTAAGAATACTTAAACTTGTAACAAGTGTCTAATTTTCTAAACAGCTTGAACCAATGAAGCACTGTTATTGGTAGGTTTGTTTACCTCTTTGGACACTTCATGAAAAATAAGATCAGGTTTACTGCATTCCTTTAAAAAGGCTGAACCTTGTAACTCTAAATTTAAATATCGATTAACATCTGTTTGATTAATGATTACTGGTTGTCGGTGATGTATCTCAGTATTGTTATCTTTAGCTTCTTCTGTAATTAAACAAAATTGATCCTCTTCAAAAATTCCTGCAAAGAATATTGGTTTAGTATCTTTTCTTGTAAAATAATGAGGAGTTTTCTCTTTTTCTTCTCTTTTCCACTCATAAAAACCATCCGCTACTGCAACACATCTATTATTCTTGATTAGTTTTTTAAATGAAACTTTTTCATCAATGGTCTCTAATCTTGCATTAATTAATGCTTTGAAATCTTTATCTTTAGCCCAACCTGGAATTAAACCCCATTTAAGAGCTTCTAATGTATTTCCATTTTTATATTTTTTAATCACTGGAAGCTTTTGATACGGATGAGCGTTATAATTTTCAGTATCTTCAACTTGAATTGCAGATTTAACTAACTTACTAGTTTTAGTAACTGGATTTTTAACCACATATCTTCCACACATAATTTTATTTTAGCAAATAGAATAGATTAAGTCGATACGGTGGTTTAGGCGTATTGGCCAGCAACATAACCAGAAGACCAAGCCCACTGAAAATTATAGCCACCTAAATGGCCAGTAACATCCACAACTTCACCAATAAAAAATAAATTTTTGTGTTTATTAGACATCATTGTTTTTGATGATAATTCTTTAGTATTAACCCCACCTAAAGTAACCTCTGCTGTTCTATATCCTTCAGAACCTGTTGGATTGATTAACCAAGAATTTATATTTTCACTTAATTGTTTTAAAATTTTGTTAGACAGTTCAGAAATATTTCCAGTAACTTTATTTTCACTACAAATTATTTGAGCTAATCTTTTGGGTAAAATTTCACTTACAATATTTAAGATATCAAATTTTGGATTTAACTTTCTTTTCTCTTCTAATAAATCGTAAACATTTATCTTAGGTGACAAGTTAACTTGAATATTATCACCCTGCTTCCAGTAAGATGAAATTTGTAAAATAGAAGGACCACTTAAACCTCTATGCGTAAATAACATTCCTTCTTGAAATAAAACTTTATTAAATGAGACTATTGCTTCAACAGAAAGTCCGGTTAATTCTTTACACATCTCTAGTATCTTTTCACTAAACGTTAAGGGCACTAATGCAGGTAAAGTTTCAATAATATTATGATCAAATTTCTTAGCGATTTCATATCCAAATGAAGTGGCGCCAATTTTTGGAACTGATAATCCTCCAGTTGCAACAATTAAAGACTCTGATGAATATTTATCTGTTTCAGTTGATATAAGATATTGATCATTAACTTTATCAACGTTCTTTATAATAAATTCTTTTAAAACAGTTACATTTGCTAGCTCACATTCTTTAAGTAGCATCTCAACAATTTGTTGAGCACTATGATCACAAAACAATTGTCCTAATTTTTTTTCATGAAATTTAATCTCATACTTATTGATTAAATTTATAAAATCGTTTTGGGTATATTGACTTAAAGCTGATCTTACGAACTTTGGGTTTTGAGAAAGAAATTTGCTTGGATTAGTGTTGATATTAGTAAAATTACATCTACCTCCTCCAGAAATTCTAATCTTCTCGCCTATTTTTTTATAATGATCAACAAGCAAGACTTTACGACCACGTTTTCCAGCTTCAATAGCACTCATCATGCCAGCTGCACCTGCTCCTATTATAATTACATCGTATTGAATACTCATAACTAGTAGTGAGTTTTATTTACCAAATATTTTTAATTTAACTCCATAATCTACAGCTAAACTGTAATCAGGATCGTCATCACTATCAACTACCAACTGACCTGTTTTACTCAAAAGCTTATGACAATCTTTAGTTAAATGTCTCAATTTAATTTTTTTTCCAAAACTATTATATTTATGAGCAACATCTTCAATTGCCTTTAATGCAGACTGATCAATTACTCTAGATTTTGCAAAATCAACAATCACTAACTTTGGATCTTGTTCAGGAGTAAATAATTCTAAAAAACTATTGGCTGAACTAAAAAATAAAGGTCCTTCAATTTCATAAACCTTTGCACCCTTATCTGTTTTTGAAGGTCTCTCAATAGCTCTAATTCTTGAAGCAGTTTTCCATGCATAAACTAAAGCTGAAACAATAACCCCTACAATCACAGCTACTGCTAAATCTTCTAACACTGTTACAACCGTTACAAGGACTGTAACTAGGGCATCACTTTTTGGAACCATCATTAAAAACTTAATTGAATTCCAAGCAAAAGTTCCAATCACCACCATAAACATTACCCCTACTAAAGCTGCAATGGGGATCATCTCTATATAATTAGATGTATATAAAATAAAGATTAACAAAAATACTGCTGCTGCAATACCAGCTAAACGAGTTCTACCACCTGATCTTACATTAATCATTGATTGACCAATCATGGCGCAACCACCCATTCCCCCAAAAAAACCAGTAACCGAATTTGCAAATCCTTGAGCCAAACATTCTTGGCTAGCGCCTCCTCTTTTATTAGTAATCTCTCCTACTAAGTTTAAAGTTAACAAACTCTCTATTAATCCAATTGAAGCTAGGATAAATGCATAAGGGAAAATAATTTTTAATGTCTCAAAATTTAAAGGAACATTTGGAATTGAAAAATTAGGCAATCCTCCTTTAACGCTCGCTAAATCTCCAACACTTGGAATATCAATTTTAAGAGCAAGAACTAATACAGTTGTCAAAAGTATTGCAACTAGAGTTGATGGAACTACTTTTGTAAGTTTAGGCAAAAACCAAATAACAAACATAGTAAGTAAAACAAAAACAATAGAATAAAGTAATATATCTCCTGATATCCAAACTGATTGTCCAAGATCATTTATTGTTTTAAACTGACTTAGTTGAGAAATACCAATTACGATTGCAAGGCCATTTACAAACCCTAGCATAACAGGTTCAGGTACCATTCTTATAAATTTTCCTAATTTAAAAACACCTGCTAGTAATTGTAAAGCGCCCATTAAAACAACTGTTGCAAATAAATATTCAGCACCATGTTCAGTGACCAATGAAACCATAACCACAGCAAGAGCTCCTGTTGCGCCCGATATCATTCCAGGTCTTCCGCCAAATACAGCTGTAATTAATCCAACAATAAAAGCAGCATACAAACCGGATAATGGAGCAACTCCTGCAACAAAAGCAAAAGCTATAGCTTCTGGCACTAATGCTAATGCAACTGTTAATCCTGATAAAATTTCTACCTTAAATAAAGAAAAAGATACCCCACCTTTTGGAATATAGTTCTGAGCATTAAAACTTAAAGATCTTGCAAGTGTTAACATTGCCTTAGACGGAGGTGTGGTTTTTTTCATCTATTGATTGATTTTAAACTTTTTAATTAATTAAATTGATTGTCTTTTAATTAACTCTTCAATTTGTTCAATCATTACCTTGGATGATTTCATTGCAGGGTAAATTTCTTGAGCTTTTTGGTAACTTCTCTTTGCTTTATCGTAATTCTTTAACTTTATATTAACCATACCTTGTCCTGCTAAAGCTCCAAAATGTCTTTCTTCTAATTCTAAAACTTTATCAATATCATCTTGTGATTTTTGAAATTCTCCAACCATATAAAATACTGTTGCTCTTTTATTCCAAGCCTCTGCCCAAGCTGGATCTAAATCAATTGCTTCGGTAAAAACATCAATTGCTCTAGTTAATTGTTGGTCTTGAACTAACCTTGATCCCTCGTCTAAAAGGGATGTTAATTTTTGATCTGTAGGATGAGTACTCCATAACATCCAAATTTGTTGAGCTATTCCTGATGATAAAGACGGAATGTTTTTTTTCAATTCTAGAAATAATTTATCAAGTTCAACATTTCTATCGTTTGCACTTAAAGATGTGGTTGAAAGAAATAAAATGATAATGGATAGAATCTTTTTCATTAAAAAAAAGATAACAAAAAAATAATATTAAGTCTTTATAGATTTTCTAAGATAGCTTTTTTTAGTGTGTTACCAATGATAATTGTGCCTTGGTCATTTGGATGCATGCCATCACTTAAATTAAATTCAGGTTTTTGCGCTACACCTTCAAGTAGAAATGGAATTAGTTGTAAATTATATTCTTTGGATAAGTTAAAGAAAATTTTATCAAAAGATTCCTTATATTCAGAACCATATGAAGTAGGTGCAATCATTCCTGCTATGATTATTTTTATATTTTTGTTTTTTGCAATTTGAATTATTTCTTCTAAATTATTTTTTGTCTCCTTAGGATTAATTCCTCTTAACATATCGTTAGCTCCAAGACATAAGATCATTAGATCAATATTAGATTGGGATAATGTCCACTCAGCTATATTTAATCCTCCTGCAGATGTGCTTCCTGAAACACTACCGTTGATAATTTCAACATTATGTCCTTCTAACTCTAAACTATTTTGTAAAACTACTGATAAATGTTGTTCCTTAGGTAATCCGTAGCCTGCCATTAAGCTATCTCCAAACAATATTACTTTTTCTATTGCACTTACCTTTATGGTGACTAGACAGAGTACAATTATTTTAATAATAAAACTTTTATTCATGAGCATTCTTCTTAAATTAAATAAAGTAAATCTTAAATACCAAACTGGTAAAGATAATATCAGAGTTTTAAAAGATGTTAACTTAACTACCAAGAAAAAAGAGACTATTTCTATTGTTGGAGAAAGTGGATCGGGAAAAACCAGTCTGATAATGTTAATTGGAGGCTTAGAAAAAGCAACTTCTGGAAAAATTTTTTTTCAAAATCATGAGATTACAAAATTAAGCGAAGATGAAGTCTCGGAAATTAGAAGAAAAAATATTGGAATTATATTTCAGTCATTTTATTTAATCCCCAATTACACAGCGGTTGAAAATGTAGCCTTAACTCTTGAACTGAATAAATTTAAAAACCCTGAAAAAGAGGCAAAACTATTATTAGATAGATTTGGACTTAATCATCGATTTAATAATTTACCAAGCCAACTATCAGGCGGAGAACAACAAAGAGTTGCGATAGCAAGAGCCATTGCAATGAAACCAGAGTTAATCTTGGCAGATGAGCCTACTGGAAATTTAGATACTGAAAATTCTGTAATGATTTCTGATATATTATTTAATTATGTAAAAGAAGAAGGTTCATCACTCATTATGGTAACTCATGATCCAAAATTAGCTAATAAAGCAAAACGAAAGATTAAAATTAAAGATGGAAAAATTAAATAATTCATCTGAATTTAGTTTAATAATTAAGTATGCTTTAAAGGATTTAAGTAGAAATTATAAAAAATTAACTAGTATTATTGTAACTCTTTTTATTAGTCTTTTCATTTTAAGTGCCATCTTCACCATTGAAGATAGTTTGAAAAAAGAACTTAATGATAACGCTAAATCTTTATTAGGAGGCGATCTTGAGATTGACTACAACCGTAATGAAGGAAATCTTGAACTAGTCAATCAAGTAAAAGAATTTACAACTATATCTCAGATGATTGAGTTTAGTACAATGGTCTCAACCGTTGATAGAAAAAAAAATAAATCTCTTTTTACAAGAATTAAAACTGTAGACACTAAATATCCATTATATGGCTCTGTTGATTATGAGCCAGCAGGTGCATTTGATAGAATGCATAACGAGCCCAATACTTTGTTAATAAATGAAAGTTTATCAAAAAATTTAAACTTAAAAATTAATGAAAAAATTAAAGTTCAAAATCAATTATTCACAATTATTGGGATTGTAAAATCTGTCCCCGATGTCAGTGGTTTTGTTGCTTTTGGTGATTGGGCACTTGCAGGAGATCAAACATTAGAAATTTTGAAACTCAATGGAATTGGCAGCTTTTTAAATTACGAATACAAAGTAAAATTTAGCGAAGCAGATGATGCTGATAAAATAGAAAAAAAAATAGAAAATATATTTAAAGATGATCAAAAAGTTAAGCTTAGATATCCTGAAAATTCTGCGAGTGGATTAAAAAGAATAATCAACAATTTTTCACAGTTTTTATCATTAGTTTCAATTAGTGCAATGTTGATTGCAGGAATTGGAATTGCAAACACTCTTCTTTCTTTTATTAATCAAAACAATATGTCTATTGCAGTTAGAAAAGCAGTTGGATTTTATTCAGGTAATATTAAAACACTTTATTATCTTCAATTATTTATCTTACTTTTAGTAATCACAACTTTTGCTTATGGTTCAAGTTTTTTAATTGTACCTTTTGTTGACCAATATTTATCAGATGGATTAGGGCTAAATGTTTCCCCAGTATTTTCGATTATAAATTTTATTAAAATATTTTTAGTTGGGTTATTAGTTCTTATTATTTTTTCAATCCCAACCATTAGTTCAATCGATCAAGTGAAAGCCTCAAATTTATTTAGAAATGTTTTTCAAAATTTAGAATTTTATTATTCAAAAAAATCTACAGCTTTAAGCCTAATCTTATTATCAATTTTGGTATTATTATTTAGTTTTGGATCTGAAAGACCTATTTATAGTCTTGGATATTTTGTTGCTTTTTTTGTTTGTTTAATAGTATTTTTTCTACTTTCAAAAATAATCATTTATTTTTTAAAAAAATTTAAATCTACTTCCAATATATCTTTAAAAGTATCCATTAAAAATATAACCCAGACAAAAAGTATTACTCCAATTACAATAATGTCTTTAGGTTTAGGAGTTACTTTACTGCTTACACTAGCGTTAGTTGGTACTAATTTTCAAAGAGAAATTGCAAAATCCATACCTGATATTGCTCCTGATTATTTTTTTGTTGGAATTCAAAAGGGAGAAAAAGAAATTTTTGAAAAAAACATACTTAATATGGATGCTAATGCAAAAATTGAAGTGGTGCCGATGGTATCATCTGGGATTATTAAGATTAACGGGATTAATCCAAATACTTATATAAAACCTGACAATGACAGTTACTGGGTAATTGGTAGTGATAGAAGATCTTCATGGGTAGATGAAATTCCAGAAGATAATCCATTAACTGAAGGTCAATGGTGGGATCTTACCAAACCTAACCAACTTCAAATTTCTTTAGATGCTGAAGTTGCAAAAAATTTAAATATTAAATTAGGCGATGTGTTTACACTAAATATTTATGGTAGAGAAATTGATGGAGAAATAGTTAATTTTAGAGCAGTTGATTACCGTGATCTCAGTATTAATTTTGCTATGTTATTTAATCCTCAATTTGCAAATAACATTCCTCATGAATATTTAGCGACTGCAAAATTTGAAACGATTGAAAAGTTTGATGAGACTTCAATGTTAGATGTATTACCTAGTTTATCCATGATTAAGATTGCAGATTATTTAAATAAAGTAACCGATGTTTTAAATAAAGTATTTATAGCTGTAACCCTTATTTCAGCAGTCACTATTATTATAGGATTAATTGTTATTTCTAGCGCTATCATGGTTCAAGGAAAAGTTAAAGAATATCAAAATTTAGTATTTAAGATTTTAGGGTTTTCAAAAAAAGAAGTTATTTTATCATCCTTAATCGAATTTTTAATAATCTTTAATTCTGTAATATTGATAGCAACCTTTTTTGCGGTAACTGCCTCTAAATTTATAATGGAAAATATTTTTGAATTAGTCTGGGCTTTTGATTTTAAAGTTTTATTTAATCTAGGATTGAGTATTGGATTGGTTACCTTAGCTTTGATAATGATTACAAATTTAAAATACCTAAGTCCTAAAGTTTATCCAATGATTAGGAACCAGTAGATTTTAATATCTCCAATGGAAGTGGTGCGTCAGGATATTTAACAATGCATAATTGTTCATATTTTTTACAAAAATCCATTAAAACTTTGTGTACGTTATCTTTATTATTAAGATTTAAACTTTCAATCATTTGATCTCTCTCTAGTTCAAGTTCTTTAATCTCATTATTATTAACAAACTCACCAGTTTCAATTTCCCAAAAAGTATTTTCTAACTCTTCATTACTTAGCTCTTTAAGTTTTTTTTGAAGTCCTTTGATTACTTCATCATCAGTTACTTTATCTTTCATGGGTGAATCTAATAACTTAATTAAACATTTGTCATTCAGTCCATCAATAAAATGATCATAAGGTCTTCCTTCAGACAAATCTCTAAAATGATTTGAATTAAAATAACTTTCAATTGCAACTTTAGTGGATACTTTTTCCTTACCTTTAATCACAGCTATTTGAACATAGACTTCTTGATGAATATAATTATCTAGGTGTTCTTTGATTTTTGGGGGTATCATTATTATATAAGTTTAAAATTTAAGAAATTTAATGTTCTACTCTATACTTTGAATGGCAGGCTTTACAATTGCCCCACATTAGTTTTCCTAATGTACCTCTAATATCTTCAGAGTTATCAATAATTGAAGCCAATTCGATCATGTCGTTAGAAGATTTTTCCATTAAGGAATTAAATTTATCTTTCTCTTCCCATATTAAAGGTGTTACTTCAGTTTTAAATCCTTCCTTAGTATTTTCAGGAAACAACTCAATTAAGGTTTTATAATTTTCACTCATTTCTAACATTAGTTTCTTTGCATCATCAAATTCACCTTTTGAAGACAAAGATTGAACTTTTTTAGCTGTACTATAGTTTTTGCTGAATAAAGCTTTTCTATTTTTTATAATTTCCTCAGCTGATTGTTCTGAATTCGCGTGAGTGCTAATAAGTATTGAAACTATTAGAAATAAACTAATTCCAATATTCTTAACAATATGTTTAATTGAACTATGCACGTTAGGAATACTTTAACAGAGTATGGTTTAATTTCAAAATTATTACATTGGGTAAGTGCTCTACTACTCTTTGCACAAATTCCTCTTGGATTTTATTTAGTAGATTTAGAGTTTGGAATTGAAAGAATAAATTTAGAAAATATTCATATCACCATTGGTTTGTCTATATTTTACCTAGTAATTTTAAGGTTACTTTATAAGTCATTAAATCCAACTCCTAAGCTTGGACCAAGTGTGTTTACAGGTCAAAAATTTTTAGCCAAATTAAATCATGTGTTATTGTATGTGACAATTCTATCAATCACTATATCAGGGATTTTAAAAAAATTATTTAATGGTGAGATGCTGACAATCTTTTATAAAAAAATTCAAATTCAAGACAATTTTGAGTTAGGTGAATTATTTTATGACATTCATGTTATTTCGAACTATGTACTAATAGGTCTGATTATAATTCATATACTTGCGGTAATTGTTCATAAATTATTTTTTGATGACAATTTATTGAAGAGAATGCTTTAATTATTTTTTGATAATAAAAGCAATTAATCTATCTTTAAATTTTAATACTTTTCCATAATCTTTTTTAATTTCATTTAAACCTTCATTTATTTGTTTATTAGAAAAATTAAGCAAAGTGGAAATATATCTTTTTTTGATCATTTGAAGGTATTTTGTTTTTAAAATTTTCACATCAAAAGTGAATTTTTTAATAACAAACTTATTTTGATTTTTTAAGATTAAATTGAACAGTTTTTCATCTTTTTTTAATGAAATATTCAGCTTTTTGTTCATTAGTTGAAATGTGGGTATTTCATTTTTGTTAGGATTTAAACTTAAAATGATAATTTTTCCATTGGGATTAAGTTTATTTTTACAAATAGATAAAAGTTTTATGGCTTGTTTTTTTTTCAATAAATGAATTGTTTATTTTATTAAGATTAAATCAAAAGTAATTTTTGTTTTTGATACATAAGATAGTGCATCAATTTTTTTAAAAATTATTTTTTTACTTTTGTCTTTATGGTTTTCTATATCTAGGCCGACAGGTTTATCGAGTAATCTTAATTTGTTAGATAAATTTTCTAAAATTTTCCCTCTACCACAACCAATATCTAGAATTCTAGAATTTCTATTAAGTTTTACTTGTTTTAATATAAATCTATTAAAAAATTTAATGTATTTTTGTGATGATAACCAAGTTTTATTATCCCAGTTTTTTAAAGGGCCCATACAATATATTTAATTCATTAGTAAATTTATTTAAATAAAGTATTAAAGTTAGACTAATGCAAAAATCTTCAATCAAGTACATCTTAAAGTTATCAATACCCATATTCTTTGCCAATCTAGCAGTTCCAATGGTTGGTATTATAGACACTGCTTTAATGGGAAATTTAGGTAACTTATCTTACCTTTCAGCTACATCCGTTGCAGCAAATCTATTTTCAATGATTTTTTGGAGTTTTGGATTTTTAAGAATGGGTACAGTTGGAATGGTATCTCAGGCAAATGGAAGAAATAATTATTCAGAAATCTTAAATATTGTTATTCGAAATATTCTATTTGTTACGTTAATTTCAATAATAATAATCTTACTTCAAAATTTTATATTAAATTTAAGCTTAAAGATTTTTGATTTATCTGAAACTACTAGAGACCTTTATGAACAATATTTTAGAATTAGAGTTTATTCAGCACCAGGGGAATTAACACTATACATCATAACTGGATTATTTGTTGGATTACAAAAAACTAAGATTTCTAGCTTTGCTGTTGGTTTTTTCTCTTTATTAAATATTTTAGTAAGTATTGTTCTTGTCACAATATTTGATCTTAATATTAAAGGGGTTGCTTATGGAACTTTATTCTCAGCATTAATTACTTCATCAATTTTTTTGATTTATATGTTTTACTATTTATCAAAACATACAAAAATCAAAATTAATTTGAAGCAAATATTAAATTTTAGTAAAATTAAAAATATATTTAATATTAACTTAAATATTTTTATTAGAACGATTTTATTAACTTTTTCTTTTTTATGGTTTACTTATCTTGGTACTCAAATTGGGGAAGACTATGTTGCGGCAAACGCTATATTAATAAATCTTGTTTTTTTATCTGCTTTTATACTGGATGCTTATGCATTTTCTACTGAAGGAATAGTTGGATATTCATTAGGTAAAAAAGATCTAAGTCTTTTTAAAAATATTGTTAAAAATTCATTTATATTAAGCTCTATATCTGGATTAATAATTTCAATAATCTACTTTTTTGCATATGAGCATGTAATAAATCTTATGTCTGACTTAGAAGAGATAAGAGAGCTAAGCTCATCCTATGTAATTTGGTTAATCATTTTGCCTTTAATCTCATCTTTTTGCTATCAATTTGACGGCATCTTTATTGGTGCTTCTCAAACTAAGGAATTAAGAAATGCAATGGTGTTTTCAGTTTTGAGTTATTTAATAATTTCAATAATTTTAACAAAATTACTTTTTAATACTGGGATCTGGATTTCACTTTGTATCTTTATGATTTTAAGAGCTATTTCTCTTTTTTACTATTTAGATAAAATCTACCTAAGATTTAGAAAAAGCTAATTTTTTTTGATATATATCTGATCTTATCGAAACTAATATAATCAATATAACTAGAGGAATGCATGCTAAATTAATTTCATTCCAGCTAAATTTTAAAATTGAATAACCTGCAGTAAGACTTGCTATGGACTGTATTGAAAAAACTAATACGTCATTAAAACCTTGTACTTTAAATTTCTCACTTTCTTTGTAACAGAGTACCAACAAACTAGTTCCTCCTATAAATAAAAAATTCCATCCAATACCTAATAATACAAGTGCGATTAAATAATTTATGAATGTTTGATCATAAAAACTTAAAAGGATACAAATTAAATAAATTAAAGCTCCAGAATAAATTATTTTAGAATGTCCATATTTTTTTATTAATGTTCCTGTAATCAAAGATGGTAAAAACATTCCTATTATATGGGATTGAATAACAATGCTAGTTGAGCCTAATGTAAATCCATGCATTTTATACATACTAATTGGAGTTGCAGTCATAATGAATGACATTATTGAATATGCAAACGCAGCGGTAACAATTGCTTGAAGAATTATTGGGTTTTTCAATAACTCGAAATATGATCTTTGATTGCCATTGGCGCTCTCTTTAGGTTTTGGATTCTTGTCTGTTCTGTAAAAGAATAATAAAAAAACTGGTATAATAGTTAGTACAGCTAAAGAAATATAAGATCCTGTGTAAAGATGATCTGAAATTATATCTTTTGTAAAGTTTGCAACATTAGGACCTATTAAAGCCGAAAGAATTGTTGCAAGTAACAATATAGAAATAGCTCTAGAGCTTTCATTTTTGTTAACTGTTTCTGCTGCTGCAAATCTATACTGATGGGTAAAAGCAATCCCGGTACCAATTACAAAACACGAAATACAAAACAGAACAAAATTTTCTGTATAAATTGAATAAGCACCAAGTAGTGATGCTAAACTCGAGTATGTTGATGATAATATAAAACCTTTTTTTCTTCCAATTTTACTCATTATTTTTGCGGCAAAAAATGAAAATACAGCTGTACCAACAATTGATAACGATGTTGGAAGTGTTGCTAATGAAGCTATTGGAGAAATTTTTAACCCAACAATCCCACTTATAAAAACTGTAATTGGTGGTGCCGTAAATGAAAAAACTTGGCAAATAGTTAATATAATTAAATTTTTATTAAGCATTAGTTTAATATTTTTTTTGTAATGTTAGTGGCAAGCAATTCCAAATTTTTTCAATCGCCAATAGTTATATGGCCATGGTGTCAAAAAACCTACAAATAACATAATTGGTATAACCCACCAAGTTAACATGGCTCCACCTGTTAAGAGATAGTCTGTTAAATTCATTGCAACTTCCATACTAACCATTGAAATAAAGCTCATCCCCATTGCTGTTTTTAAAGCATTTCTAAAATCAAAGTTTTGCTTCATAAGTATAATTGTTTCTAAAATTATACTTGTAATTAATCCATTGATAATTGCTAATGTCATAATTCCTAAAACTGGAAATGGAATTTTTGTTAATTGAAAAAATAATATTGTTCCAAAATCACCTATAGAACAACCCACAACACACCATAAAGTATTTTTTGCACTCGTTTTCCAAGTGTGTTTGCAAGACCAATCAAATGTAGAGTAGTTCATAATTATTTGATACTAATAATGTTAAATGATTTTTAAACAAGTATTTGACAAAAAAACTTCTACTTATACTTATCTAATTGCTTCGGCAAAAGGTCGCGAAGCTGTAATAATTGATCCAGTTTTAGAAAATGTTAGTGAGTATATTCAACTGTTAAGAGATCTTGATCTAAAACTTGTAAAAGTCATTGATACTCACATTCATGCAGATCATGTTACTGGCGCGTCTAAGTTAAAACAAGCTACAAACTGCACAACTCTCATGGGAGAACATACACCTGCTGATGCAGTTGAAATTAAAGTAAAAGATAATGAATTAATTCATATTGATAGTTTAAAAATTAAATCATTATATACACCAGGGCATACCTCAGATAGTTACAGTTTTTTATTAGATAATTATCTTTTTTCAGGAGATACGCTGCTAATAAACGGAACTGGTAGAACAGATTTTCAAAATGGAAGCTCTAAAGATGCTTATAACTCTTTATTCAATAATCTTTTAAAATTACCAGAAGAAACATTGGTTTATCCAGGTCATGATTACAATGGTAAGTTTTCAAGTACAATTGGTAATGAAAAAAAATTTAATCCAAGACTCCAGGTTAAAAGTGTTGATGAGTATATTGAAATTATGTCAAACCTTAATCTATCAAAGCCTGAAATGATAGATATTAACGTAAGTAGAAATATACAATTAGGTGCTAACTAAATACAACAAAAATTAAAAACCAATAA
>OAPQ01000061.1_pt1 | contig 14017 bp, 8 predicted proteins | sample 1498871 | NCBI WGS metagenome assembly OAPQ01 (sample SAMEA3275646, study PRJEB22092) | marine metagenome | biome: ENVO: 01000023; feature: ENVO: 00002042; material: ENVO: 00002149 | collected 2014-06-21T11:10:00+00 | depth 0 m
CTGGTGCGCGGCGAAACCCTTTCCGACAAGCGCGTGTGCTCGTGCGCGACTCTAGTGCACTACCGGGTACACCCCGCGGACTCGTCCCGCTCGCCGTCTGCGTGGACCCCTCGGCACACCCTAACCCATACAAAATACATGTGTGTCATGGTGGAACGGCGACGATGGCGTGATCGCGCTGCGCGCGTGCTACTACGATGATGAATATGTCTTCGGTCGTGATGGATCTTTCCGTAACGTCTACGGTGACGAAACGTGGTTGGAGCCTTGGCAGTCTGGTGGCGGTGAGGAGTGTGGTGCACCTGTAGCGCCAAACGATGGATCGATTCCTGCAACCTTCGAGTACGACGATGCCGCTCAAACGCTGACCATTACCGGTCAAGGTTCCTACATGGGCCTGCCTAAGGCGATCAATGGCGCCGAAATCGCATCGATTGCTGACGTTCCAGGCAGCATTGTGTACAACGCCTACGAGCAAGAAGACGGATCACTTCTGGTCAGTGTTGAAGCGGGCGCCGGTGTATGGTGGAACTACAAGTTCATTAAGACTGCTGAGCCACCACCCCCATCGCCTTTCCAAGGTACTTGGGTTATGGCGCCAGAGGCGGGTTCACTGGGCGTAGGTCCGGCAGAGTTTGATGTCTCGTGGTGGAACGGTGACGACGGGGTCCTCGCGATTCGTGATTGCTACTACGATGATGAATACATCTTCAATCCTGACGGTAGCTTTAGCATTGAGTACCAAGGCGCGACATGGCTTGAGCCGTGGCAGTCCGGTGGTGCAGAAGAGTGTGGAGCTCCCGTTGCGCCGCACGACAGCTCGATCCCTGGTTCTTGGAGTCACGATCAAGAGGGTGGAACACTCACGATTACGGGTAGCGGTTCTTACGTCGGTTTACCAAAGGCAATCAACGGTGCAGAAATCGCATCGTTCGCTGATGTGCCTGCCAGCATCACGTACAACGCGCATCCTCAAGAGGACGGTTCCATGTACGTCACTGTCGAAGCGGGAGACAGCGTGTGGTGGAACTACAAGATCGTGAAGATCGCAGAGCCCGCTGGGCCATCACCCATCTCGGGTACGTGGTACATGGCGCAATCTGACGGCTCTCTTGGTGTCGGTCCTGCTGAGTTCGACGTGTCCTGGTGGAACAATGACGAAGGTGTGACAACACTTCGCGCATGTTACTTCGATGATGCATATGTCTTCGGTGACGATGGCTCCTTCGCCAATATACAGGGTGACGAGACCTGGCTTGAGACCTGGCAAGGTATTGAGGTTGAAGGCTGTGGTGCGCCTGCCGCGCCGCACGATGGAAGCAGTAACGCGACCTTTGCCTACGACGGTGATGCAGAGACATTGACGGTGAGTGGCACGGGTGCCTACGTTGGTTTGCCGAAAGCGATCAACGGTGCTGAGATATCGTCAGTTGCTGATGTTCCTGGAAGCATTACGTACAACGCCTACTTGAGCGAAGACGGGGCCACCATGGAGGTTACTGTTCTCGCGGGTGACGGTGTGTGGTGGAACTACCTGCTGACGCGTTGATTCTTTAAGCAAAACAAAAAGCCGGGGCGTTTATCCCCGGCTTTTTTTTGTCTGCGCGTTACGGTTTTTTTTGAACCACAGTCCCCCGAAGACTTCGAATGCTCAATCTCTATGGAGCGCTTAGATCAATCTGCGTAGGGTTGCTTAAACTTTTGCGTGCTGCAGAAGCGTTTGGACGAACGCGCCGTGTGGGGGTAGTGAGCCTACAGTCTTCGCAACGTCGTGCTGGATGCCCTTCATAAAGGCGGTCATTTGCTCTGGCGACAGTGCTTGCGCGATGTTGTGATAGCCCGCAGGTGTAATCCCTTGTCCCATCATTACTTGTACCCATGAGTTCTCGGCAAACACATCATCTTGCGGCTTAAAGACCCGCGCCGACTGACGAAACAGTTCCATACGATGGGTCAATGTGTCAGGTAGTGCCATGTTCCGGCAGTGGTCCCAAAAGGGGTCGCCGTGACGCTCATTGAGCGTGTAGTGAAGGACAATGAAGTCTCGAATGTGTTCGGCCTCTGCGCGAAGTTTGGTGTTGTACTCCTGCACGGTGCTGTCCTCAATAACCGTGTCCGGAAACATCATGAGCAACCACATGATACCGTTCTGAATAAAGTGAATGCTGGTTGACTCAAGGGGCTCAATGAAGCCGCTGGATAACCCTAAAGCGATGCAGTTTTTATTCCAATAGCGCTTGCGTTGCCCGGTGGTAAAGCGAATCGGGCGTGGCTCGGTGATGGTTTTTTCGGGGACGTTATCGAGCAGGAGCTGACGCGCGACGTCGTCTTCCATGAAACCGTCACAGTAGACCAAGCCATTTCCCGCTCGGTGCTGAAGTGGGATCCGCCATTGCCAACCCACCTTGTGTGCAATCGCACGCGTATAAGGCTTTGGAGCCTCTGATAATTCGCTCTGGACAGCCCAGGCACGATTCGCCGGGAGCCAATGACTCCAGTCATCGAAGCCGGTCTTCAATGCGCCCTCGCTCAGGAGCGCTCTGAATCCCGTACAGTCAATAAAGAGATCACCCTCAACACGTTGACCGTCCTCTAGGGATAATGCCTCTATGAAGCCGTCAGAGGGGCAGAGCTCGACCGTCGCTATCTTGCCTTCTACACGTTTGACCCCGCTGGCCTCAGCCATTTTGCGAAGATACATTCCGTACTTGGTTGCATCGAGATGGTACGCGTAGTTCAAAGAGTGCTCGCTGGATATACCAAACCGCTCCGCTTCAGCCGCCTTGAGCTCGGTACAATACTCGCCATATTCCTCGGCAAGTCCCAGTTCTCGGGCGCGAAGCCAGAAGTGATGAAAGCCGGCGGCCCAACTGCCTTTTCCCGTATCGCCAAAGGAGTGCAAATAGTGCTCGCCTTCACGAAGCCAGTTTTCAAAGCGAATTCCGAGCTTGAAGGTACCGCTGGTGAGCTTAATAAAGTCGGGTTCTGGGATCTGCAGTAAACGATTGATGGTGAGTATCGTTGGAATAGTCGCCTCGCCCACGCCCACCGTGCCGATCTCTTCAGACTCAACCAAGGTGATGGAGAGCTTACGCCCGACCAGTCGCGATAAGGCGGCTGCCGCCATCCAACCGGCGGTGCCCCCGCCTGCGATGACGACCCTTTCAACATTCCGTTGAGTCATAAAATCATTACCGTTTCAGTGAATTAGTGAGTTCCGCGCGAAGCTGTCTTGCCATTGTGTCCGTTACTTCATCAAGGCGGCCCCAGCTGTGCTCAGGAAGATGTTCTAAATGCGCTGTATCCTCTGCAAACACGTAGTGGTTGAACAGGGCTTTTAGAGCGCTTCGCTGATGGGCCGGCAGTGACCTAATACTCAGGAATGCGTGCTTTAACGCCTCTGTAGGAGACCCGAAGACACCCGGAGTCTCTTGCCACCAAAAATTAATCAGGCCGTTGATGGGTGAGAGCGACTCGACGTGGTGCCACCACATGTTTGGAATGTAGATAACGTCTCCCGGCTGCAGGTGCCCCATGAGTGCGTGACGCTCGGCTTCAGCAAACTTTGGGTAGGCCACATAGTCTGGCTCATGGAAATCGACCATACTGATCGGCTGACCTGCGGGGGTCAGATCCCACGGTCCTACATAAAGGTTTTCGACTTGTTCTGGTGGGAAGAGCGTGAATTGTCGCTGCCCTAAAATGCAGCCGGCAATGTTTCTCGGGAAGTCGAAATGCGCCGCAACGCGAGTTTGATTCCCGATCCAAATGCTCGTCAGCGCGCCAGGAAGTGAAAAGGGCAGCTGATGCGCCTCGTTAAAGCCCGGTAGCCACGCACTGGTCTGTGTGCTGCCCACATAAAGCGCAGGATTGGGTTCCTCGTTTGAGAAGCTCATCAGCTTTTTAAAGACTTGGTCGAGCTGTGTGTTGACCTGAACAAAGTTAAATGCGGTGACGTCCTGATTATAAAAAAAGCGGCCCTTCACTTCAGGTTCTGCGAGGAATGCGCTCACGGGTCGACCCTGATAAAACTCCAGCAGGTATGCCAGCGCAGTTCCATCACTCTGCTTTGCCTTTTGAACGACGGGCCAGTCATTCAAATAACCCCTGGCTATCCAGGGTGTAGCCGACTCAAGCAGCTCCGTTGAAGGAACCGAGCCGCTTTCAAGTTGAACTTCTCTGATGGGTCGAGCATCTGAACAGGCTGCCATGAGGACCTATCCTGCAACCTTGTCGTTTTTAAGTGCAATCAAGCGTTTAAGCTGCGACTGCGATGCCACCATCATGTAGGCGGGTAGGAGGTGTCCGCGCCGATGAAGATCAGTGATCGCATCGTCACTTAGACGTTGGAGCTTTTCATCGTCGATGGCATAAAAGCCTTCAAGCGTATGATCCTTACCGTTGAGCAGCGTGATCTTGAGGGTTACGGACGTAATGAGGTCGTGTTGCAGCAACGCATCAACAAACTGCGGCGTTGTTGTGTGTCCAAGATGAATGCCCTCAAGCATGGTGGCGAGGCGATCGAGGTATTCGGTGTTGCCACCAAACTCTAAAAAGAGCGGTTCTCCCTCCTCTTCGTTGACATTAGGGTGGCTCATATCGATAGCGACGACCCGATCGGAGTCACTGGCATCAGCACTACCCTCGGTAGCGATCATGAGAGGGCCTCTTTGGATCAGCATCGGAATATACTGACTGTTCCAACGAGACTCGTCTAAGAAAAGGTTCTCTCCTTGCTCAAAGCCAAACAGGGCGATGGGCTGAAAGCGACCGTCATTCGTGTTCTTGAAGAAAAGAAGCGGGAAATTGCTTTGCAGCGCGCGCATCTCACTGGTGAAGACTGCTGAGAACATCACGGCATCACCGTCGCTCAAGGCCTGTTTTATCCTGAGCTTTCCATGCTGGACGTTATTTAATTTCTGAATATTACTCAAACTAGTTCCTCTCTAGACCGGAGCAAAGTCCTGCGTACGCACTTGGTCCATCAAATATCGATTGGGTGGCAGGTGTTGACCAAAACGCTGTGCCTTTTTGCGTGTCTCAGAAAAGAGCCGAATGGCCAGTTCTCTTTGAACGTCATCATCTCTGAGTGTGTGCAGAGCACTATTCGTTTTAAACCCCATTCCATACAGAACATACTGATAACTGGCTGCCGGAAACATGTCGTCGCGACGCAGGTCATCATGGTACCAAGGAGGCTGTGTTTGCCACAAAGAGAGATTCTCGCGCAATGTGTCTGGAATGGAACTTGCGAGTCGATTGTCGCGCCAATAGCGCGAGTCGGAACGACTCGATAACACATAGTGCAGCTTCAAGAAGTCGATGATTTGGCGCCACCGACCCAAGAATTCGGCGTTGAACCGTTTCGCAATAATCTGCATGGCGTCTCTGTCGCGTGGCATTCTGTCAGCCAGTGCGTTGGCGCTCAATTCGATGAGTACCAGTGCTGACGCCTCTAAAGGCTCAATGAAGCCTGCGGATAAACCGATGGCGAGACAGTTCTTGACCCAGAACTGCTCTCGGTAGCCGGGTTCAAATTCTAATAGTCTGGGTGATAGTCCTGAAAGACCCTCGGGCCTACCCGTATGCTTAAGGTATTCATCGAGCTTTTGTTCCGTCTCTTGCGGGCTTTGATAATCAGTTGAGAACACGTGTCCAACACCGCGTCGGTTCTGCAAGCCAATGTCCCATACCCAACCATTGGTCTGCGCGGTCGATCGCGTTGTCGCCGCGATACTGTCGTTCTGGTCAGCGTAAGGCACTTGGACCGCGACGGCTGCGTTGTTGAACAGGTGGTGTCGCTGTGATGTGAGGGGGACTTTGTAATGTTGTCCGAGGAGCAGGCTTTGAAACCCTGTACAGTCGATAAAAAGATCGCCCGAGACCTCGCCCATTTGCTCGGTTTGTACGGCGGTGATGTAACCCTCAGCATCGCTTAGAACGCCGGTCACGTCAGCAGAAATGTGCTTAACGTTTAAGTGCTGCGTTGCGTTTCGTGTCAGAAGTCCTGCAAATTTACCGGCATCCAAGTGGTACCCGTAGTTGACCGTGTAGGCGTAGTTGGGAATACCGATTTGCTTAGGAGCTCTGCCGTTTTCGCAGACAGAAAATTGCGGGGTGACCGCTTCTGCGAACGATATGTCTCCCGCAGTACCCGCCAGCCAATGCTCGGCCAGATTGACTGAATCAAACCCTTCAGGAAGCGAGAAGGGGTGGTAGTAGGGCGTATCACCTACATCTACCCAGTCTTTGAACCATGTCCCTTGCTTGAGCGAAGCGTCGCACTCGCGAATGAACTCAGCCTCTGATATTCCAATATTCTTAAGCGTGGTCCGCATGGAAGGCCACGTGCCTTCGCCAACACCGACACTGGGAACGTTCGGTGACTCAACCAGTGTCACGCGAATGCCGAGGTCACTGGGTTTAAAGCGGGCCGCGAGAATGCTGGCAACAAGCCAGCCGGCAGATCCACCGCCTACGATTACGATATTTTTGATGTCTTTAGTCATCAATGCACGTTCTCAACCACACAGGTATCAGAGTGTAAGACTTTGTTGTTTTTACAAAAACAAAAAACCGCCCAGGAGGCGGTTTTTATCTAGAAGCATTTGATCTTGGACTTACAGCTTATAGCGGAAACCGACGTTGTAACGAGCGCCAATCTGACCTACGCCGTAGGTTTGATAAGTACTGCGTCCGTGCGATCGGAACGTCTCGTTAGTCAGGTTAATACCCTCGACGTAAACGACCATGCTGTCTGACACTTCGTAGGTGATGTTGCCATCCCACTGCTCATACTCGGTCTGGTAGCCGGGCTTGGTATCGCCACCCGTGTAGTACCCGTCGCGCCAGTTATACGCTATACGAGCCTGCAGACCGTATTTGTCGTAGAACAAAACAAAGTTCCGAGTGTCTGACAGTCCCGCCAATGCGAACTGGCTGTCATTGGACTGGTTGTTAAATACAGCAGACCCGTCAGCCAGTGTCATGTTGGCAATAAAACCGAGACCGGTATCCCAGAAGTTGTGCTGCCATGCCAGCTCCCAGCCGTCGATACTCTCTTCACGGTCACTGTTCGTAAGCGTATTGACGTTGAAGGGGACCGCGTCATCACGACCAACGATGCCTGTAATGACCTGGTTAGCGGCGTCAACGCCGGGCTGGTCTGCAAAGTTTGCGAAAATGTAGTCACGAATCTCGGCATTACCCGGATAAGCACCATTTTGCGCTTGAAGCGCTGCGGCTGCGTCGTTGTAAAGCGGACCTAAACCCGGAGACGCGAGCTGATCGTTCAGTACCACGTCTTCAAGCACACCGCCGGCGATCCAGTTTCGTACATCCTTGTCGAAGTACCCGGCTGAGACATAACTGGCTTCGCCGTAGTAGTACTCCAGCGACAAGTCAAAGTTATCAGACTCGTAAGGGAGCAGTCCCGGGTTGCCCACTGATGCGATTGCCTCGCCAGGAATGCCCTGATCGACTCGCGTAATCGTGGGTAAGTTGAGTGTGCCAACCAATGATCCGTAGCCCGCGCGTGCCAGAGTTTGGCTTGCTGATGCACGCAGAACAATGTTGTCGGTCAGCTCAATATCAAAGTCCAAAGAGGGGAGTGTAAAGTCATACTCGCCTTCTAAAGAAGAAGGTACTGACCCTTCAGCCCGAATGATTTCAAATTCGTTGGTAGAGCGCCATTCGACACGATCGTAGGCCTGTGCCGCGGTGCTTGACACCACTTCGGTCTCTTCGTAGCGCACACCTGCTCGCACGTTAAACGGACGATTAATGATTTCGCCTGAGAAGTTCAGCTGTAAGTAGGCCGCTTTAGTATCTTCGCTGAAGTTATCTGCAGAATCAGGCGTCGAGCTTGGGCAGAATCCCGTCCCACAGTCACCACCGGTGCTGGCTTGTGCGAGGTGCATTGGGTTGCTCTCGGAAAGGTTCTGCAGGAACTCAGCGCGTTGCGCTAGATCTTCCATATTCGCCATGAAGAAGTTGAGGTTGACCTGATCGCCACCGGCCAACTCGCTGTACACGCCAGCGAGCGAGGCAGGAACGGCGAGGTCAGCAACACTACCAAACGCAGACGTTTGGTTCTGACCCCAGGTATTACGCTGCACGTTCGATGACGCTGAATAATTTTCGACTTCAGTTTGAGCAAGGCCAAAGTCCAGCACCAACGTGTCAGTCAGCTCGAACGAACCGTCAAACTGGGTCTGCTCGATATTCATATCAGCCCAGTAGTTGTTGAACACTGATCCAGAGATTTGCAGATCATCGGGCGAAATAGGCTCAGCCATACCCACCGTCAGTACTGGCAGTTCATTACGGTAGTCAACGGACGTCAGCTCACGACCAAAGATCGACATTGATACTTGGGCTGAACTGCCGTAGACGCTGTTGGGGTTTCGCGTTGCGTCTGAGTCATGGTAATCCAACGCCAAGCTCAGTCGGTCTGTTGGATCCCAGGCTATATTGAAGCCCAGAGACTTTCGCTCGTTAATTGATGCGTCAGAGAACGCACCCATCGACAAGTCAGGCTGGTTATTTGTTTCTGTGTAAACCAGCGGACTAACCACACCGTCTTCCTCAATCCAGTTGCCGGACTGGCCTGAAGGGCTAAACCACGCGCCTAAGCTATTCGCTGTGTGACGAAGGTCAAGTTCCGCGTAGGTATAGTCTAGGGTTGCAGTTAACGTCTCAATGGGGCTCCACTGAAGCGTGACCTGCGCATTGGTGCGCTCCCGGTCCCACTCATCGAGCGAGTATGTTTGCTGCTGCGGCAGTCCCACGATATCGCCAGCCGATGGGCCGTTTATTTGCTGTCCATTGTCGGGGATGCCCACACCGTCGCGCTCGGTCCAGTTTCCGTTGGAGGCAGAGGCTTGTCCTGATTGCCGCTCTTGGAAGCTACCTGTGATCGAAATACCCACGGTGTCGTCTAAGAAAGTCTGCGATAAGAGGAAGGCAACTTCGGGCGTCCAATCGTCGCCCGAGAACGAGCTCTGATCTTTGACGCCTTTGGCGCTCAATGACGCGGTTAATCCAGGGTTATCCAATGGCTTCGAGGTCAACACGTTAATCGTGGCACCAATTCCGCCCGTTGGAACACTGGCTTGAGCCGTCTTGTAGACTTCAACGCCAGAAACGCTTTCAGAGGCGATATCACCAAAGTCGAAAGAGCGACCCAAACCGCTGTGAGTTGGCATCTGTCGGCCGTTGAGTGTGACTAAGTTGAAGTCGGCTCCGAAACCACGAACGGTGACTCGTGCGCCTTCACCACGGTCTCGGTCAATGGCTACACCGGTAATACGCTGAAGTGCTTCGGCAAGGTTAGTATCAGGGAAGTCACCGATATCTTCGGCGGTAATAGCATCCACAACACCCGTGGCGTCTCGCTTGGTGTCCATCGCACGCTTGAGGCTTGATCGAATACCGGTGACCACGACCTCTTCCATGATTTGACTGTTAGCGCTGTCGCTCTCTTGCGCCGCAACTGGTGCAGCGGCGACTGCGCCTAGCGCAACTGATACCGCGAGTGATACGCGTTTTTTAGCAAACAAGTGACGATCCATGTTTGGAGTAACCCCGACTAGTTATTAGTTTGAAATAATTTGCAGACGCTAACATCCCACGAGCGCCTGCGGTAGGACAGGGACCTTGAGATAAGTCGGGACGTCGGTGCGGTAAATGGGAAACACTGCGCACCCTTTTAAATCTGACGCGACAGCGCCGGTGTTATCCCCATATAATAAGGGCCTTGCGACGCCTAATCATTGCTGAGTCGGTGAGTGCCTCACGCACGTCCATTTGACCTCTTAAATTGACCTTATTGTCGCAAAGCCCGTGCATCGATATCCGATGACGCAGTAATTTTGCTCATAGAGAACGACAACCACGCCACACAAGTGTGGTGACACAAAGCTTAGGTGAGATGCGTCGCAAGCAGGCGATGATTTCAACCACACATAAATCCAAGGTAATTAGGGGAAGAGAGTGCATTTAAAGAGTGTTGCGGCAGCTGTTACTGTCGGCGCGGCCGTGTTGGTGGGGTGTGAATCGCCAGTCCCCAATAAGCTTTTGGACCTCACTTGTGCGGCGAGCGCAGATACGAAGTCGGAGCGCAGGGCCTGTGTCGATGACATTGTGTCCAATATGACGCTCGAGCAGAAAGTGGCGCAAATGATTCAGGGAGAGATTCGAGACGTGACTCCCCAAGACGTAATCGAATATGGCTTGGGAAGTGTGCTCAATGGCGGTGGTGCATTCCCTCAGGAAAACAAATACGCCTCAGTTCAGGACTGGGTTGAGCTTGCAGACGCCTACTACTTGGCGTCTGTCGATACCAGCGGTGGTGGTTCGGGCATCCCGATTATCTGGGGCACTGATGCCGTGCACGGACACAATAATGTCATGGGCGCCACCTTGTTCCCGCACAACATTGGCCTGGGTGCGACAAGAGACCCGGAACTGGTGAGTCAGATTATTGGCGCGACAGCACGCGAGGTCAAAGCCACAGGCATCGACTGGATCTTTGCGCCTACAGTCGCTGTTGCCAAAGATGCGCGTTGGGGAAGGACTTACGAATCGTTTAGTTCCGACCCCGCGATTGCGGCGTCGTTCGTGGCACCCATTGTCACGGCGATGCAGGCGGAGGGGGTTGCATCAACGGCAAAGCACTTTATTGGGGACGGTGGAACACTGCGGGGTGATGATCGCGGCGACACGAGTATGCCCTTGGACGAGTTGGTGGCGATTCATGGGCAGGGATACGTTGAAGCGATAGACCAGGACGTCATGAGCGTGATGGCCTCTTTTAATAGTTGGTACGGGGAGAAAATTCACGGTAGCGAGGACATTCTCACGGACCTCCTTAGAGATGAGATGGGTTTTGAGGGAATGGTGGTGAGCGACTGGCACGGCGTGGGTGAAGTGAAGGGGTGCACAAATGATGATTGCGCCCAAGCCGTAAATGCTGGGGTTGATATGCTCATGGTCCCGACCGACTGGAAATCGCTCTACCACAACACGCTTGCACAGGCGAAGTCCGGCGAAATTCCCGCGACACGTATCGATCAAGCCGTTAGAAATATTTTAATCATGAAAATCAGGGCGGGGCTTTTTAACCGCGGGCTCCCATCGTCACTCGCGGCGCAGTACCAGGACCAAATTGGTCACCCAGATCACCGTGGTATTGCGCGAGAAGCGGTCAGAAAGTCTCAGGTGTTGCTGAAAAATGAGAATCAACGGCTACCACTTTCGCCTAGCGGAACCTACTTAGTAGCGGGCCCTGGAGCAGACAATATTGGACAGCAAAGTGGTGGCTGGTCGGTCAGTTGGCAAGGGACGGGTAACAGCAACAGCGATTTTCCCGGCGGCACTTCGATTCTTGACGGCATTGAGCGTCAGGTGAGTGCGGCAGGGGGGCGTGTTGTCCGCGACATTAATGCCGATGCCGATATCGATGCCGCTGTCGTGGTGTTTGGAGAGACGCCTTATGCTGAGATGCAGGGAGACGCATACACCGTTGCTTGGTATGACAAGCGCGGCGAACGCAAACTCATAAACGCGCTGGTGGAAAAGGGTATTCCGGTCGTTGCAGTGTTTCTGACCGGTCGTCCCATGTGGATAAACGACGTGCTGAATCAGAGTGATGCGTTTGTGGTTTCGTGGTTGCCGGGCACGGAGGGCGAGGGTATTGCAGATGTATTGCTGCGAGACGCCAATGATGCTGTGCAGTTTGATTTTGTGGGTAAGCTCCCGATGCCGTGGCCCGCGCTGGACGTCAACGCTAAAGATCGCGACATGCCCGTCGACGCGTTCGTCTTTCCGATTGGTTATGGTTTGTCGGTGACGCAGGACACCGTTTGGTCGACGCTGTCCGAAGAGCTTATCGGTGCTGATAACAGTCTGGACCAAGAGGTCTTTAAAGGCGGTCCCCGCGGGTCGTGGAAGCTATTTACAGGTGATAAAAGTGACTGGACTGTGGAAGTGACATCGAGTGTTGCCCAGTCTTCCAGCGGCAGTGTTGAGATCCGATCCATTGACCGCGAGGTGCAGGAAGACAGTCGGCGTATCACCTTTGCTGAATCGGACGGCGATCTTTCGCTGGTCTACATGCAGTCAGAGTACCCCACTGACTTGACAGACCTTAACGAGGCCGGTGGTGCTCTGGTCATCGAATTCAGAGTAGTGGAAAAGCCAACGGCACCCACGATACTGCGCATGGACTGCAAATACCCGTGTTCGGGCGAAGTGCAGTTTACGAAAGTCCTGCTCGATGCATCGGTGGGCGAATGGACACAAAAGGCCATCCCGACCGCGTGCTTTGCCGATGCTGGACTGTCACTTGAGCAGGTCAATACGGCTTTTGTAATGGCGACTGCCGGCGACTTGACGGTGGATATTACGGAAATCAAACTGGCGACGGCGCCCGCGATTCGCTCTATTGTGTCGTGTGCTGACTTGGTCAACGATACAGAGTTGCTCAACTAGAGCGACGACTAAGAACAATAAAAGGATAGCTTCATGACAACTATTGATATCGTGATCGTCGCCATTTACGCCGTGGGGCTGTTTAGTTTAGCGCAATGGGTGTCGCGAGATACGGGCAAAGCCAAAACGACTGAGGATTACTTCCTCGCCGGAAGGACACTTCCTTGGTGGGCGATTGGCGCTTCATTGATTGCTGCCAATATTTCAGCCGAGCAGATTATTGGTCAGTCGGGTCAGGGTTACGTGGTGGGTCTTGCGATCGCCGCCTATGAGTGGCAAGCCGCTATTGTGTTACTGATCGTGGCTAAATATTTCCTCCCGATCTTTCTCAAGCGCGAAATTTATACCATGCCGCAGTTTTTGCAGACGCGCTACGGCACCGGTGTGAAGTCGCTCATGTCGTTTTACTGGATTGTGCTTTACACCGCGGTCAACTTAACGGCTGTCCTCTGGCTGGGCGGTCTCGCTATAGAAAGCTTGACCGGCTTGAACGTCATGACCGCCATGATCAGCCTGGCCGCATTTGCAGTGTTGTACTCACTCAACGGGGGTTTAAAAGCGGTTGCGCTGACTGACATTATTCAGGTCGTCATACTGATTCTGGGTGGTCTTGCCATTACATGGCTTGCGCTGGACGCGGTGAGTTCCGGGCAGGGCGCTTTGGCGGGTTTGGCGCGGTTGGGTGAGGAGGTCCCGGGTCATTTCAAAATGATTTTAGACGAGGCGCACCCGAATTACCGCGATCTGCCCGGCATATGGACATTGCTCGGTGGGCTTTGGGTGCTGCATTTTTCATACTGGGGATTTAATCAATACATTATTCAGCGAGCCTTGGGCGCTGAGAGCCTTGCTGAAGCGCAAAAGGGCTTGGCATTTGCGGCTTTCCTAAAATTGCTTATTCCTGTGATTGTTGTGGTTCCGGGCATCGCCGCGCTGGTGTTAGCGCAGGACGGTGCGCTAGCGGCCAATGTGCTTAATAGTCAGTCTGACCGGACCTACGGTGAGTTGATGAAGCTGGCGCCTGCTGGGCTTCGTGGGCTGGTTTTTGCGGCACTGATTGCTGCAATAGTCTCATCGCTCGCATCAATGATGAACTCGATCTCGACGATCTTTACGATGGATATTTATCGGCAGTACGTGGGTGAAGCGCGTGATGAGTCGCATTACGTCATGGTCGGACGCGTTGTGGCACTTGCGTCAATGGTTATCGAACTCGTCTTGGCCAGACCCTTCCTCGGGGGAATGGAAAGCGCCTTCCAGACAATTCAGGAATACACAGGGTTTATTGCACCGGGCGTGGTGACTATTTCCTTGCTGGGCTTCTTCTTCCAGCGTCCGAACGAGGCCAGTGCCCACGCCGTCCTGATTGGCTCAGTGGTAGCCAGCCTGGCGCTGAAAGTCGCGATGCCCGCTCTGCCCTTTGTACCACGAAGTTGGTTAGTTTTCTTAATCAATGTTGCCCTTGGCGTGTTCGTTTCGCGGGCTACACGTGATCCTGCGGCCGGTCAGTCTGTTTTGCTTATCT
>OAPQ01000066.1_pt1 | contig 13337 bp, 14 predicted proteins | sample 1498871 | NCBI WGS metagenome assembly OAPQ01 (sample SAMEA3275646, study PRJEB22092) | marine metagenome | biome: ENVO: 01000023; feature: ENVO: 00002042; material: ENVO: 00002149 | collected 2014-06-21T11:10:00+00 | depth 0 m
CTATTGTTTCTCGGTGTTGGTGGCTCGATGGATCCGCACGTCAAGGTGTGTGAAGAGCTGTTTTCAGCTGCGAGAACCGAGTTTAAACATCTCAAGCATTTTTATTTCCATAACTTCCTGTACGACAACGTGTGGGAAAACAATATTCGGCGCCATAACCAACGAACCGCATTGCACGATGTGCTGCATAAGTTTGGGCACGATTACAAAGTTGTGATTGTGGGCGATGCTTCGATGTCACCGTATGAGATTGTTCAGCCCGGTGGCAGTGTCGAGCACTGGAACGAAGAACCCGGAGCGCTTTGGCTTGAGCGGTTACGCTCTACCTACGAGAAGTGTGTGTGGCTGAACCCGGTGCCTGAAGATGAGTGGCAATACACGCAGTCTATTGCCATTACGAATCAGCTGATGGAAGAAAAAATGTATCCCCTGACCTTAGGCGGGTTGGAGGATGCAATGGGGTTTCTTAGCAAATAACAGTGGTTCCACAAGACGATTACATTGGCTAGACTCAGAGACATAAAAATGACAGCTCTGAGGCTAGAACAATGTCCTATAAGAATGTAATCACCACTTTATTCGTCACGAGCCTGGTTGCCGCCTGCGGGGACACTGACGCCCCACAGACGCCTGCCACTCCGAAAGTTGGGGACGCTTCCGCAAGCGTTGCCGCCGTCGACACTCAGAGAATTATGAATGCCGCTCAAGAACCGGAGATGTGGTTGAGCTATGGTGGTTCGTATGACGAGACGCGTCACTCATCTTTGGCGTCTATTAACGGCGATACGATTCAAGATCTCGGCGTGGACTGGGTTTACGAAATGGATAAACCGCGGGGGGCAGAGGCCACTCCGATCGTGGTCGATGGCGTCATGTATGTCACGGGCTCTTGGTCTGTTGTTTACGCCATCGATGCGAGAACGGGCAAAGAGTTGTGGACGTACGACCCAGAGGTGTCGGGTGAAGATGCGGCTAAAGGCTGTTGCGATGTGGTCAATAGAGGGGTTGCTGTGCATAACGGCAAGGTCTTTGTCGGCGTATTTGATGGTCGATTAGAAGCGCTCGATGCGGCATCCGGTGAGGTGCTGTGGAGTAATGTTACAGTCGATCAATCAAAGCCTTACACCATTACGGGCGCGCCGAGAGTTTTCAAGAACAAGGTGATCATTGGAAACTCGGGCGCAGAGTTGGGTGTGCGAGGTTACGTCACTGCCTACAACGTCGAGAGCGGTGACCTCGAGTGGCGTTTTTATACGGTCCCCAACCCAAATAAAGAGCCTGATGGCGCTGCGTCAGATGCGATTTTTGCTGAGCTGGCGAATGACAGCTGGGGTGACACTGGCGCTTGGACAACCGACGGCGGCGGTGGCACTGCCTGGGACTCTATTGTCTACGACACAGTGAATGACCAGGTGCTCGTGGGCGTTGGAAATGGCTCGCCCTGGAATGCGGCCATACGCGACCCTGAGGGTGATTTTGGTGGTGCGTATGACAACCTATTCTTGTCCTCCGTACTCGCGCTCGACGCGGACACTGGGGCTTATCGGTGGCATTACCAGACAACACCCCGTGATCAGTGGGACTTTACGGCCACGCAACAAATGGTGCTTGCAGATCTTCCGCTTGGAGAAAATGGCGCGAGCCGCCGAGTGGTCATGCAGGCGCCTAAAAACGGCTTCTTTTACGTGCTTGATGCGCAAGATGGAGAGCTTCTGTCGGCGACACCGTTCTCCGAGCAGAATTGGACCACTGGCGAGATCGACGAGAATGGTCGGCCTGTGATCACTCAAGAGGCGATCGAACTGGACAATATGGTGGTTGTGCCTGGTCCCACAGGGGCTCACAACTGGCATCCCATGTCCTTTAATCCCAAGACGGGTCTCGTCTACATCCCTACCAATCTCGCGTTGCCCTACGTTTACGTTGATAACGATGCTGCCCGAAGTGCCAAGAGCCACTGGAATACGGGTTATGACTCAGCGTCAGCCTGGGCGTATGAATTCCCGAAAGGTACGATCGCTTATACGCAAACGCTCGATGGCGGAAGCCTTGTCGCTTGGGATCCGGTGGCAGGTGAGCCGGCTTGGATAGTGCCTTTTCCCCAAGCCTTCAATGGCGGCACCTTGAGTACCGACGGAGGGCTAGTTTTTCAGGGAAATAAGCGGGGTGAGTTTGTCGCATACGACGCCGAAACAGGTGAACGGATGTGGACTCAGCGATTAGTGGGTGACGCAGCCGCAGCGCCGATGACTTACGAACTTGACGGTGAGCAATATGTGTCGGTGTTGTCGGGATGGGGTAATGTTTCCATGATGATTTACGGTGCGGCGTTGGAGAAGCCCGTGACTCCAGAGCCCGGACGCATTGTCACCATGAAACTCGGCGGTAAGGCCGAGCTTCCATCACCGCTAGACTATTTAGTTGTCGAAAGTCCAAAGGCGCCGCTGGTCGGTGATGCTGAGACATGGCAACTCGGTATGCAACGCTTTGCTGAGAACTGTCAGTTCTGTCACGGCGCCTACGCCATTAGCTCTGGCGTCATACCTGATTTGCGGTGGTCTGGCATATCGGCCAACGAAGACTCGTGGGCTGCCATTGTTCGCGATGGCGCACTTACCGACAACGGTATGGTGGGGTTCTCAGACATTATCGATGACGAAGAGATTGAGGCGATTCGACACTACGTGTTGCGACAGGCTTGGTTGGCTGTTGAGAACGGGACGGCAGATGCGCCAGAAGTTGCGGCTCTCGGCGATCAATAGTGGGTCGTCGTCGGTTCCAAAGGCGCTCGTCTAATGCCTGTAAAACGCAACGAGCGCCGCTGTAACCGCCACATTAAGTGATTCAACGCCATTTTTCATGGGGATATGCAGCGACAGATTGGCGGCTCTCATTGTTTGAGGGCTCGCGCCGTCCGTCTCGCCCCCTAAGACATAAACCGTCGCGGTGTCGGGGTGGTAGTCGAACAACGAAGTCTTTGCGCCTCCGTCCATAACGGCAATTTGAAATCCCCGACTTTTAAGGTCAGTGACGCAGCTTAAAGCGTCATCACATTGAATAATTGGGGCGCTAAAAACAGTGCCGGCTGACGCTTTAATGACCAACGGGCCCAGTGCGGCGACTGATTTTTTTGGATAGAAAATTGCATTGACTCCCGCTGCACAACACGACCTGATTGTCATGCCAACGTTCTGCGGGTTAGTCACGCCGTCGAGAAGAACTCCTCTAAAGTCGGCCGTTTTTTCAGTTTCAAGCGTACTTAAGAACGACGTCAACGAATTAAACTGGGGGCAAAACAAGTCCAACGCCACGCCCTGATCTTGCTTGCCGTTGCGTGAAATGCGAGAGAGCGAACCGCGGTCGTGTGTTTGAATATCCACGCCTCGAATTTTGGCTGCGCTCTGAATCTGCCTTACAATTTCTCCCGGCTTGTTACTCTGAGCAAGGTGCAGCTTCCTAGGCGTCAATGAGGCGTCAGAAAGCGCCTCAAGCACAGGTTTTCGGCCGTAGATGGTGAGGGTCTGTGATAGGTCCATTTTTAGCGGCGTTCTCGCGAGAGAAGAGCATCAGTGAAAGAGAAGGTGGAGTATGCCATTAACACTGTTTACGAGTCCTGGTTGTCACCTTTGCGAACAAGCAGAGGAGATGCTGGATTACTTGGACATCCAATGCAACTTAGTCGATATTTCGTCGCAGATTGATCTCATTCGATTATACGGTGTTCGCATACCGGTACTGAAACGCGCCGATGGTTCGGAGTTGGGTTGGCCTTTTGACACACTCGATGTTGAGCGTTTTACCGCCTGAGGCTTGCTTATTTATCTCGTTCCACTCGGATGGCAAGGACGTCGCACTCCGCTGCGCTGACCACGCCGTCGGTCGTCGTCCCCAAGAGTAATTCGAGTCCCCAGCGTCCGTGGCTTCCAAGGACGATTAGGTCTGCTGCGATGCGCCTTGCTACTGAGGGTATTTCTTTTTCTGGGCGCCCGCTGGCGAGGTGACAATGCTGGCTAGGAATACTCAGTTGCGTTGCCAGGTCCTGAAGGTGAATCTCTGCCTGTTCATTAATCTCTTCTTGCAGAGACGAGGTATCCACATGCAGGTCAGCGCCATACGTGAGCGACAAGGGCTCTACAATGTGCAGTATGTGGATCTCGGCTTGCTGGGTCCGCGCCATTGTGGCCGCCTTGATGGCGATCTTGTCAGAAGCCACCCCCAAATCGATTGCAACGAGTAAGCGTTTGTAGGCCATTGATCCGTCCGGCATTGACTTATAAGTGTATGAGCATACCTTTGTGCTCTTGTGTGAACCAGTGGTGACCGTTGTGTCGATCGTTTTGATTTTACTCATTATCGCAGTCGCGGCTGCGCCTCTAATGTCGGCCCTTCCCTCGAAAGTACAACGCTATGAGGCGAGGATCCGTGGTCATGCGTCACAGTGTGGTATTACGATTAAGCTCGAACCCGCTCCTGAGATTCCCGCACGCTTTGGATATCGGGCCAGTGCACATATCGTTGCCTATAAAAAGCGGCGACCGGAGTCTTGCTTGACATGTGTTGAGCCGAAGTTGGCGGTAAGAGTGGATGGCGTTTGGGCGAGCATTCCGTTAGAGCAACCCATTAATCAGTGTTTCGAGGAGTTGCCAGAAGGGGTTCAAATTATGGAGTTAGCCGAATACTACGTTTCGGTCTATTGGAACGAGAAGGGTGGGGAAGACGCGGTCACTTCGGTGGATGAAACACTGACACAAATGTTGGCGATGTCTGGTTTTGAATAGCTTCTCTCAAAGAGAATTAACATTATTCGCTTGACCTGAGCCTATTATTGTCCCGTACACTCCGCGATCTGCACCGCACCGGTGTCATGAGTTAACACACGACTTGGGTATCAAATTCGCAAATGGGTAAGTCACTGGTTATCGTTGAGTCACCGGCTAAGGCAAAGACGATCAATAAATATCTTGGCTCCGACTTTATTGTGAAGTCGAGCGTAGGGCATGTTCGTGATCTTCCTACTGCAGGGAGTGCGCCGACTACAGACCCCAAGGAACGAGCAGCACAGGCCGCCATAACCCGGAAGATGGCGCCCGATGAAAAGGTGCGCTACCAGGCAAAGAAGAAGCGCGATCAGTTGGTTCGGCGCATGGGGGTCGATCCAAAGAACGGCTGGACCGCACGCTACGAAGTCTTACCCGGTAAAGAAAAAGTAGTCGACGAGCTCAAGAAGCTCGCTAAAAATGCCGACGCAATTTATCTGGCCACTGACCTCGACAGAGAAGGTGAGGCCATAGCTTGGCACCTCAAGGAAATTATTGGTGGCGACGAGTCTCGCTATCAGCGTGTCGTGTTCAACGAAATCACTAAACGCGCGATTCAGAATTCGTTTGCATCCCCCACACAGCTTGATACGAATCGCGTTCACGCGCAGCAAGCACGTCGCTTTTTAGACCGTGTTGTTGGGTTTGAAGTGTCCCCGCTCCTGTGGGCAAAAATTGCCAGGGGTCTGTCGGCAGGACGAGTACAGTCAGTCGCGGTTCGGTTAATCGTGGAACGCGAGCGCGAAATACGGGCGTTTATTCCCGACGAGTATTGGCAACTTCACGCCGATTTGGCCGCCAGCGGCGGTGAGACAGTTCGTTTTGAGGTGGTTAAGTTTAAAGGGGAAGCCTTTACCCCTAAAACGGAACAAGAGACGACAAAGGCTGTTTCTGCGCTTCAGAATTCCCGCTTTGATGTCTCGGATCTTGAAGCGCGAAAGACAAGTTCTCGGCCTTCTGCACCCTTTATCACGTCAACATTGCAGCAGGCGGCGAGTACTCGCCTAGGATTTAGCGTTAAGAAAACAATGACGCTTGCGCAGCGACTGTATGAGGCAGGGCACATTACCTATATGCGGACTGACTCCACTAATTTAAGTGGCGAGTCTGTCGAGGCCTGCCGTAGCTACATCAGTGACGCATTCAGTTCGAGCTACCTACCCGATGCGCCAAATCGATATGGCGCGCGAGAGGGCGCTCAGGAAGCACACGAGGCGATTCGTCCGTCGAACGTGAAGGTGAGCGCCGAGTCTCTCAAAGATGCCGAGCGTGACGCTCAGCGGCTCTACGAGCTGATATGGCGACAGTTTGTGGCGTGTCAGATGACGCCCGCCCGGTATTTGAGTACGACGGTTACGGTGAGTGCCGACGAGTACGATATGACCGCAAAGGGGCGTGTCGTCGAGTTTGACGGCTACACGCGTGTACAGCGACCGATGGCGAAGAAGGGCGATGACGCGTTATTACCTGACTTTAAGGTGAGCGACGTACTTGCGATGTCGGCATTGCATCCGGCACAACACTTCACGAAACCGCCGGCTCGTTACGGTGAGGCCAGTTTGGTTAGAGAGCTTGAAAAGCGCGGAATAGGCCGTCCATCAACGTATGCCGCGATTATTTCTACTATCCAAGATCGAGGCTACGTCAAGCTTGAGAATCGGCGCTTCTATGCGGAGAAAATGGGCGATATTGTGACTCAGCGGTTGCAGGACAGTTTTGAGGACCTCCTCGATTACGGCTTTACCGCCTCAATGGAGGCGAACCTTGACCAGGTTGCGGAGGGTCGCAAGGACTGGCGTGAAGTCCTCGACAATTTTTACAGCGACTTCCGCTCCAAGTTAGAGCTTGCAGAGCAGCCCGGTGAGGGCGGTATGCAGGCCAATGAGCCGACACCTACGGGGATTGCGTGCAGTACCTGTGAGCGTCCCATGCAGGTAAGAACGGCGAGCACCGGTGTTTTTCTGGGTTGCTCCGGGTACAACTTGCCCCCTAAGGAGCGCTGCAAAACCACGATTAATCTTATTTCGGGCGACGAGGTCGTATCGATTGATGCGGACGATGAAGCCGAATCGAGATTGCTGTTAACAAAAGAGCGCTGCCATAAATGCAATGCGGCTATGGACAGTTATCTTATTGATGAAACGCAGAAATTACATGTTTGCGGAAATAACCCTGACTGCGATGGATATCGCGTCGAAACGGGTAGCTTTAAGATCAAAGGCTATGACGGGCCGACACTTGAGTGTGACAAATGCAGTTCTGAGATGCAGCTCAGAACGGGGCGGTTTGGTAAGTACTTTGGGTGCACTAACAGCGAGTGTAAAAACACCCGCAAGTTGCTGCGTAGCGGTGAAGCAGCGCCACCCAAAATGGACCCGATTCCGATGCCGGAACTGCGGTGCGTAAAGGTGGAAGACCATTACATTTTGCGTGACGGCGCCGCAGGCCTCTTTTTGGCGGCGAGTCAATTTCCAAAACACCGTGAGACGCGACCGCCGTTCGTCGACGAGATCATTCCTCACCAGGCGGAACTTGATCCGAAATATCAGTTTTTGCTTGACGCACCTGTTACCGATGATGTGGGTAATCGCAGTCAGATTCGATTCAGCAGAAAGACCAAAGAGCAGTACGTCATGACCGAAATCGATGGCAAGGCGACGGGCTGGAAGGCGTTCTTTAACAACGGCGCATGGCTGGCCGAAGGCTCGGGTAAGCCGGCACCCAAAAAAAAGCCAAAGGCCAAAGCGAAAGCAAAAAAGAAGCCGGTTAAAAAGTAGGGTTGATCGTCCGTGAGTCAGGCTCAGTCCTTTGCAAATCACAGCATGTACATGGCATCAATCGTTTTGACGGCGTGGGACAGTGCGATGAAGGCGAGCACTGCAGCGGCTCCCGCCTTAGACGCCGCGTTTGCGCCGGCTGTCCGCCTACATTTACTTGATGCTTACGGTTGGCAGCTCCTGGCGTGTAACCGAGTGACGGGGTTGCCGCTCAAGCCCCCACACTGTGTTGCGGCCATGCCATTATTGGCAGAAGGGATTGAAGTGGCTCCTGAGGTCAAAGAGTTTCGTTTGCTTGAGGCTGGAGGCTGGCTCGCTGAGTTACAAAAAGAAATTGCGCCAGGTTTGGCCCCGATAGCACCGGCCCATGTCTTGGCGGTTGAGCTCACGGGCTTCAACTACGCTGCGGCGACGGACTGTTTTCGCGAGCTGGAACGCTTAATGGACCGCGTATCGGGTGTTATTGACGAATCATGATCGAGCCGCGCGCTTGTGGTAAAGCGCGATCTATAGTGTTACTGTCAGGAACAAACCACGACATCTTGTGAGGTTCGAAAATGTCTACGTCGCTTTTGGAAATCGTTGATTTAGGTGATGGAGAAGTTGTGCTGCAGCGAGCAGAGGACGACTCGGAGCCATTAGTGAGTATCCAGTTTTCAGAAGAAGCAAGCGCGTACCTCATGGACAATAATCTTGAAGTCGCAAAGATTATGATTCAGGCCGGCATTCAGGCGGCTGCAAAAATGGCGGAACGGTCAGGTGTCGATATGGACACAACCGAGTCATCGGACAAGGCAGAACGCCGAACGCTGCATTGATCACTGGCGTCGAATGACGCCAACACTCACACCTTCGATTGCGATAGATTGCTCACTGAGATCAATCTCTATTGGCGCGTAGGCGTCGTTCTCTGCAATTAAATCAACGCGTTGATCGCTAATTCGATTCCAACGTTTCACTGTGACTTCATCTTCAATGCGCACAATTGCTATTTGGCCTTGGCGGACCTCGCGGGTGCTGTGAACGGCAATGAGGTCTCCGTCAAAAATACCGGCGTTGATCATACTGTCTCCGCAGACCTGCAGAAGGTAGTGCGCGGGTGGGGCGAAGAAGCTCGCGCTGAGGTCACAGTAGTCTTCGATATGCTCTTGCGCTAAAAGTGGGGCGCCCGCGGCAACTCGCCCGACAATAGGCAGACCCAGTTGCGCGGTTAAGCGAATACCGCGAGACGCCCCCGCAACAAGCTCGATGACGCCCTTCTTAGCGAGTGCCTTTAAGTGCTCTTCAGCGGCGTTTGCAGACTTAAACCCAAGCTCCCGAGCGATGTCGGCGCGTGTCGGTGGCATACCTGTGGCCTCGATGCTCGACTTGACGACATCCATCACCTGTTGCTGTCGGGCTGTAAGCTTATTCATGGCTGTTCTCCGGTGGTTTTACTGAATATATATGCAGGCTGTTTAAATGTACAGTATTGGCCGAACGATGGCGCGTCGGTAGCTTATAGCCTTCATCTAATGTGTGGATTGAGCATGGAATCATTTTTAACGCTGGTCGCCCCTCTGAGCGATGCGACAGGGCTACCCATGGTGACAACTGCCTTGTTGTCATTAATTGCGCTGGGAGTCTCGGGTCATTTTGGAATTCGATACGCAGTAAAACGTCTGACAGCGGTTGCCGATACAACGGCCACGCGTTGGGACGATGTGGTTTTTTACTCCATCTCGCCGCCGATTCAGTGGGCGATGTGGATTGCGATTATTTACGGATTGCTCAGCCTCTTTGAGGAGGCGCAGGGGCTTCGCAATGCCTTGGTTCATGTTGCTGATGCGGGTCTAATACTCTTGGTGGGTTGGCTACTACACCGCGTGTCGACAGGCGTTGAAAATGAGTTATTGTCAGAGCACCGTGGCCCACGTAACTCCGATGATCGCGCAACCATAAGTGCGGTTGCACGGCTAGCTCGAATTACGGTCTGGGTATTGTCGCTATTGATGGTCTTGCAGTCGCAAGGTGTTTCTGTATCAGGACTACTGGCCTTTGGTGGGGTGGGTGGTATTGCAGTAGGTTTTGCAGCAAAGGACTTGCTTGCAAACTTTCTAGGCGGGTTGAGCATCTACCTGGATCGGCCATTTGCAGTCGGCGATTGGATTCGCTCCCCTGACCGGCAAATCGAAGGGACTGTGGAAGATATTGGTTTGAGAATGACCCGCATTAGGACGTTTGACCAGCGCCCACTTTACGTCCCTAACTCGACCTTTTCGAGTGTGTCACTCGAAAATCCATCGCGAATGACTAACCGACGAATCTACGAAACGATCGGTGTTCGATACGAGGACGCTAGTCGAGTTGCAGCCATTGTTAAGGACGTGATGGCGATGTTTCGAAGCCATGATGATATCGCACAAGATCGAACACTGATCGTCAACTTCAACCACATGGGGCCGTCGTCACTCGACTTTTTTGTCTACGCCTTTACCAAAACGACTAACTGGGTGGAGTATCACGCGATCAAGGAAGACGTTTTACTTCGTATTCTAGCGATTGTAGAGGATAACGGTGCGGAGATTGCCTTCCCGACACACACGATTCATCAAGTACTTCCTGAGCCCGCAGATACCTAGTGGGTTGGGCCTCTTAAGGTGCTGACGCGTTCGAAAGCGATTTATCGGGTGTGGTGAGTGTGCGCGTGAGACTGTCAATGTCTCGTCTAATGCGTTGTGCTTCGCCGAGTTCATACACCTCTTTGAACGAGAGTTCGCGCCATGTCGCAACGACCTGAACAGCGGGGTGGTCGACATACCGAACGTACCCTTGACGCAAACTTCGTGTTTCGCGCAGTGCAATCGCATGGCGATATTGAGGGTCGTCCAGAACGACTGTAGGCTGAGCCGCAGGGCCGTTAATCGATGCATCATCTGTGGTGCTATTAAGTCCGGTGGCCACGTCGATGTACTCGACGTCCGCGGCTTCTTGGGCATTTTCAGAGGCTGTGCTGTGCTCGACCACTAACACCCGCTGCGGTGCTTGGGGATGCGCGACCATGGGGGTGTAGTTGGGCGGTAGGTCCTCACCGAGCGAATTCATCCATAGATCTATCTCGAGGGTAGCCTCGGCGTCGACGCTAATTTTTACGGTACCTTGAAGGCGTGGCTGCGACGCATTCTCAAGCCAGGTATCCACTACGATTGGTGCGGCGACACCCTCGGGAGCTTGCAGCCATGCGAGGCTTATCACGGGCGTTTTTTTGCTTGTCTTTTGCAGGCTTTCGATCCCCTGCGCGAGCATTTCGATTGGCAGCACCTGGTAAGTCGCGGGCAGGGCGAGTGGTGCTTCCACGTCAACCAGTGGACGAGGCTCGGTAGGGTTGTCGTCGTCGGCGTAGGTGTCTAACCAGTTCAGTGTCTGTGAACCGGACCTTGCACCGTCGAGACTTCCCGACAAGTCAGTCCCTGCGTTAAATTCAGCGCTATTAAGGAGGTCCAAGGGCTGCGCGCCGCGCTGGCCCGTCGTCAGGTCGAGCACCTCGTCGGTGGCGTTAGATTGTGTTGTTTGATCGGAAGTGAGGGGAGCTTGCTCTGTGCTGCTCTCTGCTTCATTGGTTGGTTTGGACGCCAAGGACAGGGCCTCCAAAGGCACTTGCACAGCACTGTTTGGTAGCGCCGCCTCGTCCTCCCTGATCGCATTAGTGAGGACTTCTGAGGCACTCTCAACCACCCCTCGGGCAGAGTGTGTCGCAGACTCATCGAAGGCCACTGCAATCGGGGGATCAGCCGTTTCACCGTCTTCAGACGCCGCTACCGGCTGGCTATCTGAAAGGCCCATATCCGTCGCAGTCACTTCGGGCGCTTTGGGTGGCTCTGGGACAACTTGAATGGAGCCATTGTTGTTAACCTGGACAGCCGCCTCACCCCAGCTGTCTTTTAATGCGTTGATCTCGTCGTAGCTGGTGAGCCATCTCCGTTCGTCACTGTAGGTAAGGACGGGGAAAGCATCCCAAACTTCAGTCGCGAGAGTCGCGTTATCCGAATCGATATAAACAGCCAGTTCGAGGCGCGCCCAGCCCGAGGGCTCGTCACTCGCAATCAGCGATCGCGTGCGGGCGACCTCCGAACTTTGGGCGATGCTTTCACTGACGATCAATACGCCAAAAAACGCAGCGGCTAGTCCTAAACTTAAGTGCTTGCGCATGCTTCTTCCCATCGTGTCATGAGCCCTTCGAGGTAATCATGGCGAGCCTGCCCTGACTCGAGCTCACGCACGAACCGGAGCTTATCCGAGCCGGCAAGCTTAAATTCTTTAGGATTGCTCTGCAGAAGTCCTATCAACGCTGTGACTGGCACCGGTGTGGTGGGTTCAAACTTGACGCTACCACCTGAAACGCTCACGTCAACTTCCGAGATGCCGAGTTTCTGTGCTCGAAGTCTAATTTCACCCTGCGCAAACAGCTGCTTGGTGGCATCGGGCAACAAGCCAAATCGGTCGATCATTTCGATCTGAATGTCATTAAGTTCGTCCTTGGTTGTCGCCTGTGCGATGCGTTTATAGAGGACCAGTCGCGTTGAGATGTTGGGCAAATAATCGTCTGGAATAAGAGCGGGAAGATGCATTTTGATTTCTGTTCCCGTCTCTAAAGGCGCATCAACATCGGGAATTTCCCCTTTTCGAAGCGACTCAACAGCGCGGTTGAGCATCTCGAGGTAGAGTGAAAACCCCACCTGCTCAATCTGTCCCGATTGTTCATCGCCGAGTAGCTCCCCAGCGCCGCGGATTTCGAGGTCGTTGGATGCGAGCATGAAGCCTGCGCCCAGCGCGCCGGCCGATTCAATCGCTTCAAGTCGTTTCTCGGCATCGGTACGCAGGCGAAAAAGTGTATGAGGCAAAGACAGTGATTGTTGCGACTGGTGCCCGCCCGCGCTTAACGGGCGTGCCAGGCGAACAGGAAATGTTTGGAGGCAAAGGGGTGACTACGTGTGCGACCTGTGATGGTGCATTCTACCGTGATATGGAGGTCGTCGTCGTAGGTGGTGGTGATTCCGCAGCCTAGGAAGCGCTGTTCCTGACCCGCTTTGCTTCGAAGGTAACACTGATTCACCGTCGCGATTCATTGCGTGCGTCGCAAATCATGGCCGATCGCGCGACCTCACATCCTAAGATAGAGATGGCTTGGAACTCGTTGCCGCAAGAGATTCTTGCCGACGAAAAGGGCTTTACCCGCGGCATTCGTGTCAAGGATGCGAACACTGGTGAAGAACGTGAGATTCCTTGTAAAGGAGCGTTTATCGCAATTGGCCACATCCCAAATACCGATTTCGTCGAAGCAGTGCTGGAGCGTGACGGCGATGGCTACATTGTACCTTCTGCAGGCAGCCAAGTGAAGACAAAGTACGAAGGCTTCTTTGCGGCAGGTGATTGTGTTGACCATGTGTATCGCCAAGCGATCACTGCCGCAGGTATGGGATGCCAAGCTGCGATTGAGGGTGATGTGTGAGGTACGTGCAACTCGGTTTGGCCGTGCGTTGGTTCCCTGAGACGATTTTTTTCTCAGGCCTTATGGGTCGTGCAGATCTGCGGCGCCCATTTTGATAATGAATCTGGAAAATCTCAGCTTCTAGACGGACTTTGAAGCTGCCCGTTGGAGGGTGCTGTTTGTGGATGCGGAGAATGCACCTGTGCAAAGCACATCTCCCAACTCCAAGCGATTTTTGAGATTTCGTGCGCACATGCAAAATTGTGTGGCGGCACA
>OAPQ01000067.1_pt1 | contig 13288 bp, 29 predicted proteins | sample 1498871 | NCBI WGS metagenome assembly OAPQ01 (sample SAMEA3275646, study PRJEB22092) | marine metagenome | biome: ENVO: 01000023; feature: ENVO: 00002042; material: ENVO: 00002149 | collected 2014-06-21T11:10:00+00 | depth 0 m
ACCAGTGATTTAAACTTAGACTTTTTTCTGTGTTTAGGCATATCTCATTATAGCATACATTTTTTACCATCCTATCCATTTCATTGCAGGATTTACCAAAACCTGTACGACTAGCAGTAGCGGAGACAAATTGTAGTAACTTTTTTAAAATTGTAGTAAAAAAAAGTGGCTCCTAGTGCGGATTGTAGCGGCTGTAGTAATGACTTACTACAATCGCAATCGGTTACTATTGGCTTATACCAACACTTTTAGACGATTTTCAAACCATTGTAGTAGTTTTCGGCCTCTCAAACTTTTTTTTGAAAAAAAAAAAAACATTTAGTCTCCAAAAAAACCACTACAATTGCTACAATGTACGCCAAATATAGCTTCTAGACGATTTGACTTACTACAATCCACTTTTTTTTCTTACAATCCGCAGTAGGTGCGGCTTATTTCTACTACAGACATAATTCTGCCACATTATTGCCATGATCCGTGTTGCTTGTTCCATGCTACTTGCTTCTCTTTAGAATTATTCTAATCTATTTTAGGAGGTATTTTCTCTTTTAAAGAAGTATAGACCTCGTACCAGGCCTTACACTTATCACATTCATACATACTGACCATTTCATGATCTGAATCTGGATGAGTATCCTCTGTATCAAAATCATTATTCCATCGAACTGTAGTATTACAATAAAAACATTTCATTTTTTATCCAATTCATTATAATACTGATCTACTTTTTTAAGCCAATCGAACTTAGCCTGTCTAAATTCATTACCATCAAACTCAAATTTCTGAAAGTAATTATCTTTAGTACAAATAAGATTCACACCTTTAGTAATATTGCTGCCGTAAACTTCGTTGTGAGCGAGTGCATACGCAGCTAACTGTAGCTTATAGTCCTCAATCCATTCTCTTCTTTTAGGCTTGTTTGATTGTTTAAAGTCTATTATACTCTCGACGTTTTCATATAGACCAACGAGGTCTGTGGCCCCAGCGTAAAGATCCGGATAATATAAAGTTACCTCTAAACCCCAATACTCATTTAATTTACCTGTAATACCTTGATCCCATATTTGATGAGCCATTTTTTCTGCCTGTTGACCAACTGGAGTTAAATCAACGTGGGGTTCATCTTTTACCCATCCCTCTAGAATATGGTGCATAACAGTCCCTCTGGCTGCTGCAGTGTCTCGGATACGATCCGCCTCCAATGCCCCTACACGGGCCTTCCAGGCCTCTAGAGAGGCCTTTTTCTCCTTACTCTGTGTAGCTGCTAATATTGTCGTAACAGAAGGTAAAGGCGCCTTTTGGCCTTTTATTACATATCTTCTCTTACCATCTACTTCCATACGCTCTGTAGTTGGATACTCATATAAACTATTAATTTTTACATTCATTAGTGTATTGTCACTCCTTCCGGAATTATTTCATCCATATCTATTTTAATAGCACGATCTCTAACTTCTAAATTACTTAATCTTTTTTCAGCTAATTTTTTCATATTCTTAATAAACCCTTCAGTCCATACCCATGCTTGACCTTGATCAATTTTTATCCAACTTTTAGGAATCCACATTTCTACAGGTTCTAAAACATCTGGCCCATAGTCATCATATACTTTTTCTAATTTTTCACACACACTCTCAACTTTAATCAATAAAGCTTTTGGTGTTTGTCTTAAAATATCAAATTCTATTCTACTATGAAAATTTAATTTATTGTTCATTTATCTCCTTATCTATTTCTAAAAATTTTAACCAATGTTTTTTTGTAGAGTTGTTTTTTAAAGAATTACATCCAGAACAACAAAAAACTAAGTTTCCTTTTTTATAAGTTTGAGTTGGATCAAAACGATCTACTGAAAAATTAGTTTTAACTATTCTTCGCATTCCTTTTTTATTTCCTGGACGAATATAAGTCCAGGGTTGTTCGCAGTAACGACAAAGCCTGCCATCACTTCCCGGAAATTTTTTCTTCATTAATTCTATTTGTAACATTAACTCATCATAGACTCCCGCTATATCAATCTCTGGAATAAAAGATTTACGAAGATAACTTTTCTGATCTTTAATTTCTTTTGGTCCTAACTTTGGATACATCACACTTGGTTTAAAAGGTCTTCTTATAGTTTGAAGTATAAAATTTCTTTCAACTGAATAATAATGTTTTTTATAAATCTTTACACGATCTCTATTTTTTTCCCACCAATTTAATTTTATAGATGGTTTAGCTTTTTCAACTTCTTCCATTATATTCTTTCCAAGCACATTTTATTTTCACCTTGTTCATATAATTTAAAATCATAATAACCTAAAACATGTCTAATTAGTGTCATGTCGTATTTAGGATAATCATCAAATACAATTCTAGTTACACCTTGAACAGATCTATTTGCAAACCATACCGCTTCAGTAATTACATCTTTAGTCATATGAGGCCCATCAATATGTACAAATGCAAATTTAGAATCTTTATGTTCTGTATCATTCATAAACTTAGTGTCAGTCATATTACACAAAGTAAATTTTCCTTGGTTACGATAAGGTTTAAAATCATTTAACATAGTGTCTCTCATTGTATCTGTGTAATCACATGTATAAGAACCTGTGTTATCGTAATGTTGATAATTTAAATTACCATAAGGATCTACTCCAATATGAATATAATTATTTTTTACATTATCCATAATGATTTTAGATCCAAGTCCTTCTCTAACTCCAATCTCACAGGTTTTATGTCCATGACAATTGAAGTCCTTGGTCCATTTTTCGAGTAACTCGTAGTCCTTACTATCTCCTCTAATCATCTTCATACCCTCTTAGTATTTCTAATTTTTCATTTGCTTCTGCTATTTTAGTAATTAGTTTATCAATCTCATCAATGTGTTGTGGATGTTCACCAATACCTACAGAATTTTCTAGATAAATTTTAATAGTAGCTTCACACTCTGAAATCTGAGCTTCGTATCTTGCTTCTAATGCTACTAAAATTGCTTTTTTAATCATGCTACTCCTTTTATTTTTTTTTCTTTACCTGTTTTAGGATCCCTAACTAAAGTCCATGATCCATGTTCATCTAAATAATATCCAACGATAACCCAGTTTTTAGGTTTTAATTTCTTCTTTTTCTTTTTGTCCATTATCTTTCTCCCTTAATTTAGATTGAAGATATATTTTTTGTTTAGTCAAAGCATCTACTTCATCATTTAATTTTTTAATGACTCCATTTAATTGTTTAACTAATGTAGACTCTAGTATTAATCGTTCTGTACTCATTGTAACCTCGCTGATTTAATTGTTTCTAACATTTCATTTATGCTTTCATCTGTAATAACAATCTCTCCTTGATTATTACATTTTAAACAATCTCTAACATTATCTGGTTCTTTAGATGAACCTTGATAACCATTCCCGTTGCAATCGGGACATATTGCTTTACCTAATGTCGTCATTAGATCCTCCGAATAAAGTTTGAACTTTTATAACTGGTTTTTTAACACCAATCATTTCATCTAAACATTCTTTTGCAGTACCGTTAAATGTAAATATTTCTTTCTTTTTTTCATACATGAGAAAATAAAAATTATTATCTCTTTTTTCTAAGTCCATTATTTTAATCATTATACCCTCACACTTAATTTTTTAATTGAATTAACAAAGTTATTTGCGTAAATTTTTCTCACTCTTTTTTTAACAAAAGAAGGATCAAAACCTGCATTTTCACAACACTCAATAAAATTTTCATTATCATAAGATGTTAAAAATTCCTTAGCTTCTGCCCTTACAACTGGAGGTTTATCGTATCTTTCTGGACCAAAAGCATCTTCAAACGCTTGAGTCAATACAGCTCTCCATAACTTTTTTACTGGGTCTGATTCTATTTCTTCTAGTACTCTTGTAGGTTGTGTAATAACCCCATGTATGTGTTTACTCATATTTATTCCTTTTTTCTTTTCTTTCTGGTTGGTTTTAATTTACCGTTTAATGTTTTTTCTTTTTCATTAACTAGTAAAGTTATAGTCTGAGATCGACTGATTGTCATCTGTGGTACAATGACGCGTCTTATCGAGTCTATTTTATTATAAGTATCTTTTGTCAAAGACACATTTTTATATTTACTTATGTCTGTCATTATAAACCTTTCTTATATAACATATTTCTGGGATGTTATAGTAATTAATTTATAATGTCAAATACTAACCTTGTCCTTTATAACGACGTTGTTTCTGCTGCCTTTTTTCCGCCTTATTTTTATTTTTTTTATGTTGACGAGGCCCACGTTTTTTAGGTCTATCTCTTTCTATATGATCTTTAAACTTCTTCGCCATTTTCTTTTATCCATTTCTTATCAGATTCGTCTAATTTTAAATATCTAATACTACCATTAATATGTTGTTTTGTATCATGACCGCAGCTAGTGCATCTATAAAAATCTGTAACAATTGCAACTAAAATTGTCTCTTCTTCACATTCTTCACATTTACCATGTACTGTATCTATTTTTTGAAAATATTTAACTGCTTTCTTATCTATTATACTCATATTATATCTTTTGCTTTACCTATTATAGGTTTGTATTTAGTTTTACCTTCTGATTTGTACGCGTGCATATATTGCTCACGTCTTCCTTCTGGTATCCAACTACAATGGATCCATCCGGAGTTGGGCTCACCAGGAGTATAGAACTCCAAAATCAATTGATCTGTTTCAAGATTCATTTTAATCCAATCGGCAACTTCAGCGTTATCGACTCCAATACATTCGAAGTCAGCAGCCTCAGCTTTTGCATGCTGGCTGTTCCGACTCGATCCTATAGCAAGGCAAAGGTCTTCTGAACGGAACCCTGATGTTATTTTTACTCTGCCGAAATGGTCTCGGACTGGTTGTAAGATATTTTCACACAAATCCTTTAGTTTTTCTATTTGACCTGCGTTTGGATTATTATTAATCCCTTTACGGACAGCTGTGTCTGATTTAATAAGCTCTAAAAGAGTAAAATTTCTGGAAAGATTCATTTATTGGCAACTTAAACACTCATCACTATCATTGTCAAGGTCTGCTAAAGCTTCTTCTTTACAGTCTTGACTGCAAAACATATCTAATTCGTCTTTAGGTTCAAATTCTTTTTTACATTGTTTACAATTTTTAATCATTTTTTGTGTCTCCCCATATACCAATCACCTGGTTCATAATCCCAACGCTTACCGTGGTGTCCTCTTATATCTGCATACCACATTCTTAGTTTTACAATCCATTTTAAATAATTTTTAGGTTTGGCCATATTTTCTAATAACACAAATTAAGTATTTGTCACCTCATTACAGCCAAATTTTATATATAATTTATTTTTATTTACAGCTTCTCTACCTATTTTCTCAAGTTCTACTATAGATTTATAGCTACCAGATAAAATACAATCATAAAAATCTACATGAACTTTCTTGTCATCATACATAGTTAGACAAGTTCCATCTATACCAGAACATAATATTAAAGTAAGAATAAAATTCATTCTTGTATAATTTTTTTAATTGATTTGCTACCGTCTATGTTCGACTCAAGTTCTGCATCTACGTTCCCGCATTTATAAGTTACATTAACATTTAGATCACGTTCTGCAAGTCTTTTCCCTTTTAAACAATCACTCATTGATTGTTGTATTCTATGCTCCTTTAATTCACCTGCTATAAACATACAAAGAGCTACAACACTACTGATGACTGTTTCCATTTTCTCTTACCTTATCTTTTAGTTTCTCAATATCATGTAACATTTTTTCAATTTGTTTTTCCATAAACTCTATTCTTAATTTGTTACTTGTATTCATTTCTTGGTTCTTAGTTAATTTCTCCGTGGCCTTATACAAATCCTCGATCAACATGAATTGCTCAGAATCTGCGGGCAATGAACCCATTAATCCTCTTGGCCATTTGATTCTAAATTCAGTATTTTTTTCAAGATCAGATTCCATCAATTGAAGTCTTGTGTTATGTGCGTTTTGCGTTTCAATAACACCAAAGTATGCCCAGGTACCAATTGCAACAAGCCCTATTAAACTTGCAACCGTCTTCATAGGCATCTGAACTGCAGCCTCTTCTGATATTTTTAATGGTTTATTACTCATCTTTTGGTCCTATAAATTTGTCGCCCATAAGTTTGATATTAGGATTTTCTTTTTTATAATCATCTTTAATTGAATCCCAATAACTTCCTTCAGGTTTAATAATTTTATCATCAGGAATTATTATACCAGAACATTTAGAAACTAACAATTTGAAGTTAGGATTGTTGCTCAAAGTGGGGTTTTTATTAACTTTTCCGCACATTTTCATCAACTCTAATTGCTGTTTTAGTTCCATATTTTCTTGTTGAACAGCTTTAAATTCATCAGTACATGCTGAACCTAGATAGTGTCTCCAAGTTAAACGTAAGGACCTATCATCACTAGGGCTATTATAATTATTGTCAGGATTATTGTGTCTATACCTAGACTCCGAATCTCTTTGATCTATTGATAAACTTATGTCACCAGTGCTACAAGTACTAGTACCATTATTAAGATACTCATTTCTACTGTGTGAAGGTTTTATAAAACATAACAACACAAATAAAACAATTAATGCACCTGTAAAATAATAATTCATCCTGGCTATCTCCATAGGTCACCTTAATAATTTATTTCTCTGTTAAGATCTTTAATGTCATAACTGTGTTCTCTAACTTGATCAGCTAATTGTCTGTATAAATTTTCTGCCATCTGCCATGTAGCTTCAGCAGAAGATAGTCTTGTGTTAATATCTGTAATATTTTTTTCTAATACACCTACGTCTCTTTCAAGATTAGTAAGTCTTAATTCGTTTTGATTAATAGTGTCAGTAAGATTTACAATATAACGAACACCAGTAAAAGTTCCGACTAAGACTGACGCCACAACCGGAACCATTACGATATTCTTTTTTAATAAATCTACTAAATTCATTACTTAACTATGTAAGCTACAACAAGAACTGCAACTACAATACATTCAATCTTGTGGTCTAACCAGTAGTGTAAAGCTTTTGTTTTTATTTTATCAATCATTTTTTTTCTCCTCTATTTCATAGAAAAACTTATCCGTATCTTCTGTACGCCAAGCTCTACTATCTTCTACGTTCCACTCAGAGGTTTGCACTTTCCAGTCAGGAATATTATCTTTCACAGTGAAAGAAGGTAGATTCCATATACATCTATTGTTAGGTTGTGCTGCAAAATTACCATCATCTAAGGCAATTATGTGAGCGCACTTATGTTCGTGCGGTATCTCTGAATGATCAGTGTCGAGTATATTAGACTCTGGATGTGCAAAGTCAACTGTAAATAAATATTTACCTGTGTGCCATTTCTTATCTTTTCCTATGTATTTACCGGATGCGGCTGTTAATATATCCCAACGATTAACAGCAGGATAATAACTGAAAGAATTCCAGAGCTGTAGTTCATCAAGTCTTCTTCTGGGCACTCTTGATGGCTCAAATCCCTTTTGAATAAAAGCGCTAATAGGTAAGCGATAGAATATTGCACCGTTTTCCATAATAGCATGAAATAATATAGACCTACCTGTAACAGCGCTAAGACCAAAGATAATGCAGTCTTCAACTTCTCCATGATGTTTTTTAAGGTCATAAAGATACTCTCTCCTTATTTGTGCATAAGTTGCGGGTATATTAGCGTTAAGGTATGCCATAATTTATTCATAAATATCTCCCCAAGTAGATCCTTTTTCATAATCAACTTTATTGGGAACTTCTAATTTAACAGCATTTTCCATGATTTCAATAATTTTATCAGAGTGTTCTTTAGACTCTACTGATACATCTAATTCATCATGAATTTGTATATGTGCAACAATACCTTCTTTATAAAGATCAACCATAGCCTTTTTAGTCATATCAGCTGCTGATCCTTGTATAAGTTTATTTAAAGCTTTGTATGTGTAAGCTCTTTTGATCCCTGGTCCGTGTTCCGCGAGTGCATCTACATGATTCATGGCTTTATGCATCCCGAACATATTCGGTTCCCATAATTCAAACCTACATAATCTTCCAAGTAACGTTCTAATTTTACCAATTTTTTGAGCTCTATTAGATACAGAGTTCATTAACTGTTTAACAAAAGGTACTTGTTTATGATATTGATTAAATAGTTCTTCAGATTTTTCCTTAGTAACACCTAACTCTGCTTGTAATTTAGTTTTACCCATACCATAAAACAATCCTAAGTTAATTGTTTTAGCCTGTGACCTATCAATCTGAGCCATTTCAGCAACTGTTTTGTGAAAGTCTGTATCTATATTATCTCTATACTCATCAACAACATCATACACTGATGGAAATTTTTGTAATGCAGCATAGTGTACAACTAATCTTGGTTCTTGTTGTGAGTAATCAAAACAACCCCAAGTACAGTTCTCTTCTGGTAAAAATAAAGATCTAATCATTGGTCCAAGTTCCTTGTTCCGTGCAGGAAGTTGCTGCAAATTAGGATTCGAATAACTGAATCTTCCAGTAACAGTTCCACCTTGATCGGATCTAATCTGATTTATATCAGCATGGATTCTACCTTTATGTTCATACCTTAAAATAGTATCTATAAAAGTTGTGTGAGCCTTGTTAATCTCTCTAGCTTGTGCTATTTGTTTAACTACAGGATGAGGATGTTCAGAAAGAAAACCTTTAGTAAATGATGGAGCACCAGATTTTTCAGTTACGGAATATTGTAAATCAAGTTTATCAAAAACTTTTGCAATTGAACGGGCTGCCCAAATTTGTGGTTCTATCCCTGTTTCTTTTTTCACTGCTAGTAGCAATGATTCCTCTTTCGATTGTAATTGCGATTTTAATGATTGAGCTCTTTGTGCATCTACTCTAACTCCTTTAAATCTCATATCTACTAGACAAGGAAATAGATCTGTTTCTAAATCAAAAATAGATTGAATATCTTGTAGAACAATTTCTGATTTAAATTTTTGCCATAACTCTAAAGTTAGTTCAGCATCCTTTTCGGCATAAGCACCAACATACATTGGAGGTAGTCTCCACATATCTGCTTTTGGATCTAGACCTCTAGATTTTGCTTCATCATTCAATGCCGCTTCATTTTTACCGTGACCTAAATACTCCCAGGATAATGCATTTAAAGAATATGCAAATCTATTCTCATCAATCAATGATGCTGCAATCATGGTATCTACGACTAAACCATTGATTTTTATACCTAAATTACGTATCCAACATACGTCATACATTGCATTATGAAAGATTTTTATGGCAGGACAAGCCATAGTATCAGCAAACCATTCTAATACTTTTTTTCTATCCATGTTGCTCCCTGATCCGTGGGCAATTGGGAAATAAAACTTTCTACCAGAAACAGCAACTGCTATACCCACAACTTCACCATTACCAATAATAGCTCCAGATCCTTTTGATTTTAAATCCGGATCTCTTGTTTCTAAGTCAACTGCTATCTCATCATAAGATCTTAAGTCTGGAAATTCTTGTGGCTCAATCCATTCTGTCTGAGCTGTAAACATAGGTACTTTCATTATAGTTTCTCCTTTAGTGAATCTAAATATTCTTGATCTTCTTTTTTTAGTTTCTTTGGTTCTTTTTTCTTTTTAAAAATTTCTTCCCAACGTTTTGAATAAACATCATTAGTTGGTCGTGATCTTCCATCCCACTGTCTACTTTTTTCTTTTGACATCTGTATCTTTCAGTTTTTTCATTTCTAATTCACAGTAATGAATTATCTTTTCTATATCTTGTATTCCATTTTTATTCAAGTACCTACAAACATATTTTATAACATTACCCTGGAAGAAGGATAAATTATTCTTTGAAATAAATTCATAAGGTTGAATGGGAAAATCTTTATAGTGAGATCCTCCAATTTGTTTATCTTGTGGAAACGCTTTATCGAACATATTTTTATCACTCATTATCTATATACCTTTCTGACCGCTTCATACCAGGCCTTTCTATATTTTTCATCTTTAGTTTTATTAAATAGTATTGCTAGTTCATCTATTTGTGCTTGATTCATATTTTCTCCTTTAAGTTATTTGTGGTAGTTGTTGATTTAACAGGGTGTTAAGATAAGTACGGGGATTGAAGGCCCTGAACCAACTTCGCCATTTAAGGCTTGAAGCTACCACTCTCCACGGAAACTGTCCTTCTCTCCCATTCTGTTTAAAATTACAAAGAATAGCCATAACGCTCCTTCTTTGGTTTTAATATGTATAAATTTTCTTTAGCTCTAGTTGCTCCAACATACCAAACTCTATGTTCTTCATCTGCTTTTTCAATATTATTTTCTATAGAGTCTCTTATTTTTTTAGCATTATCTAAAACTAAAATAACGTTTTCACATTCCCCACCTTTTGCTGCATGAATAGTTGATACTTCTATTCTTGGTTCTTGTGATAATTTTTCTCCATTGGCTAACATTGTTCTAATATAGAAACATTCGTCTTGATCAGCTCTTGTAAATAAATTGTACCAAACAGCATCATTCCCATAACCAAAATCATCCATATTATAATACTGTTTATCTTCTTTAAATTTAAAGAATGGGCTATCTGGTAAATATTCATGTATCTCTCTTGCGTCTGCTAAACTAATAGTTTGACCTTTACATAAACCATTAAAGTTTAAAATTGCTTTATATAATCTTGAGTCATAACTTTTTCCAAATCTATTCTTAAAATAAATATTATTTTTCTTTAACTGTTTTGATATTTCATCTGAACGATAAGTAGTTCTAGTTAACATTAACCACTCATCCTTTGTTAAATCTAAATGTTCTATATTATAAATATGTTCAACCTTACCTGGAGAGCCATCCTTAGCTTTATATATCTTTTCTTTTCTTGTATTTATTCTACTTAAAATAACTTCAGATAGTTCTTGAATATTTTTAGGTACCCTATTTGATTTGGGTAGTACCTTTTCTATAGCAGGCTCATTTAAAAATCTACTTACATCTGCACCAGCCCAGGCAAAAATAGCTTGATCATCATCACCAGCTAGATAAATATCTTCAGACTTTTCTTTAAGTACATCAAACATTTCCCATTGTATTGGAGATAAATCTTGTGCTTCATCTATAAAAATTACATCAAACTCTTTACATTTATTTTTTTCTTCTACAAAATTTTTAATCATATCATTGAAGTCATATAAGGTTTCACCTTTAAAATGATTGTAGTTTAGATAAATATGTCCTAAAGTTTCATAATCAACTTCATCACTCCATTCATTTGTATTAAACTCTTCTTCGGGAGATATGTTTTTAACTCTAGCTTTATTTATTAATTTAAAATACTCACTATTGAAATTTAAATAACCAGACTCATCCCCATTATCTGTAACTCTTAAGTTTAACTCTTTACCTAATTGTTCATAATGTACTGGTTGCATAACTCTTTCTTCACTCATACCTAAAGTATGAAATGCAAAAGAATGTAATGTTTGAAAATACTCTAGATCCTTCTTTTCTAACTGTGGGTTTCTATCTAACATTCTATTTCTAGCTTCATTGGCAGCTTTTTTTGTAAATGCAAAGTAACCTATTCTTTTTAGATCAGTACCTTTTTTAATATACTCATCAACTAAATCTAGTAAGGTAGTTGTTTTACCTGTCCCTGGAGGACCAAATATTTTTTTAATCATTAGAAATTACTTTGTTCAACATTATTTTTAACAACTTGTTCTGGTTGTTTTTTATCTTCCAACAAATCTGGAAACTTATCTAAAGATACCTTAACTACACTGACTGGAGCATGTGATTTTCTATCACCTTCTTTTTTTGGAAACCTTTTACCTATAGCAAATTCAGCTTCAAATAATCTTGTCATTCTTTCAGCAGTTAAACCTTTATTCTCTTTCCATTCTTTATTTTTTAAGGAATCAAAAAAACTACCATAAATAAAAAATGCTTCCATATCTTCTATTAATACTGCACCTGTTTTAAATGCTGCATATGTTGATGCCTTTGGTCCATTTAAATATTTAGATAAATACTCCTCAATCATTTCATCATCTGATGTACCTTTTGGTGGTGGAGTAGTTAACTTAGGTGGAAATAAACTATCTAGAATATCTTGAAACTCATTAGTTTTTATTTTTGGTGGTATCATATCTGCTGCTGCACCAATGATTGCTCTTATATTATCTAATTCAATTATTTGTTTTATATTTTTTGCTCTAACTTCTTTTGTTGTTTGTCCATCTGCTAAAGTCACATTAAATGTATATTGTGGTTCTGGATAAGTTATTTTCTGTAGTCCAGACAATGCCGGAAATAATCTTTGTTTATCAGATAAGTAACCAAATTTTCTTTTTCTACATTCTGCTTTCATACATACGGGTTGTATTGGATCTTCATTACAAGTATGTCCTTTTGTTTCTCTTGCCCAAGATCTTAATTTCTTTTTAGTTTTCTCTTCTGTCCAATCGATAACCCCATTCGCACCTGGTTGAAAATATTTACCTGGAGCTGCAATAACCATTTTTTCCCAATCATCTGGATATTTCTTTTTAGCAAACACCATATAATTATACAAAAATCTGTCTCTACCATCGCTTAGTTTATCTTTAGTTAATATTGCAAGACATGGTGGGCCATCATTAAATTCTTCTCCACCACCATTTAATAAATTTCTAGTGTGTTCTAAAGAGAACTCTTCTAATTCATCAGCTGAGTATGTGTTAGCGTCTATAACATCTACAAATTGATCAAACGTAAATGTTGTACCATCTAAATTAAATCCAACTCTTTCTGTTTTATTATAGTAAGGTAAATTTATATATTGACCCATGTTCCATTTACCTTCTGAGTCTTGACCTAACTCAGTTTGCTTAGGATATATTTCAATATTAGTAGGAAGTTTTAATGTAAACAATAATCCTTCTAAAAAATTTCTAATGGTAACTGCTCTAATATGTTCTTTAGTAAATAAATATAAATGTAATCCACCACTTTTAGATTTAACTGGAACAATAGGTAATTTATGTTCTGCAATAATATCTAAATATTTTTTATATGGAAAATTAGAATAACTATGTTGTTTATCATCAATATCAATAGCACCAAATTTAGCCATACCTTTGTCATCACAAGGTTGAATACCAATTGATTGCTTACCATTTAAATGATCTAAATAATCTGAATCTTTAATTTCTTTATGAGCCCAACCATAAACTGGTTTAGCCTTACCTGTACTAGGATCAATAGATAATTTTGATAAGTCTGCTTTAGAT
>OAPQ01000069.1_pt1 | contig 13071 bp, 12 predicted proteins | sample 1498871 | NCBI WGS metagenome assembly OAPQ01 (sample SAMEA3275646, study PRJEB22092) | marine metagenome | biome: ENVO: 01000023; feature: ENVO: 00002042; material: ENVO: 00002149 | collected 2014-06-21T11:10:00+00 | depth 0 m
ATTATAGCAGAAATAAATAATAGTCTGTTTGCGACATATTTGATTTTATCATCAGCTATATAGTCTTCAAAAACCTCACTTATAGTTAATGAAGAAAAAAAATAAGCAAAAATAATAAACAAGCTAAATAAAAACTTAGAGGCTGGGGTAGTAAAAAATTTTACGACCTCTAAATAGTCATTGTCATAAACATTTACAAAATTAATAATAAACCAAAACATTAAAGGTAATAAAATTACAGATGATATCTTAAGGAAAACCCATTTTTTTGTTGCTAAATTCATATTAAATAAAATTTTTACCCATTAAATAAATCAAAATAGTTAATAGAAATGATCCAAAAATAACCATCAGACCTGATATACGAGTTGTTTGTAATTCAAAACCATAACCCATATCCATTATTAAATGTCTGACCTCACTTAACATTTGAAAACTAAAAGACCAAACTAATCCCAGAACAATAAATTTACCAAAAATAGAATTTAGAAATTGATTTATAAAATTGTAGTTTGCATCTCCTAAAGTTAATAAAGAAACCCAAATACAAATTAGTGTTATCGCAACGATATTAATAATTCCTGTTATTCGATGTGAAATAGATACTAGAGATGAGATGTGCCACCTATAAATCTGTATGTGTGGAGATAATGGATTTTTATTTTCCATAAAAATTATTTTTAATTAATGTTTCTGCAATCTCTACAGCATTTAGGGCTGCGCCTCTTAAAAGATTATCTGATACAATCCACATATTTAAACCATTAGTCACAGTTTTATCTTCTCTTATTCTTGAAATAAATGTTTCATCTTTTCCCTCAGCCTCTAAAGGCGTTGAATAACCTCCATCAGCTCTCTCATCAACTACTTTACAACCTTCAAAATTATCTAAAGCTTCTCTAACTTTTTCTAATGTAAAAGATTTTTCAAATTCTATATTAACCGCCTCTGAGTGAGAGACTAATACAGGCAATCTTACACAAGTAGCAGTTAGATCTATATCGTTATCTAAAATCTTTTTTGTTTCATTTGTCATTTTAAGCTCTTCTTTTGTATAGCCATCATCTGCAAATACATCTATGTGAGGAATAGCATTAAAAGCAATTTGTTTTGTAAAATTTTTAGATTCAACTTTAGTGTTCTGTAAAACTTGTTTTGTTTGTTCTATCAATTCATCCATTGGAGCTTTACCTCCCCCTGAAACAGATTGATATGTTGAAACAACTATTCTTTTAATTTTAAATAAATCATGCAAAGGTTTTAGTGCTATAACGAGTTGTGCAGTTGAGCAGTTTGGATTTGCAATAATATTTTTCTTTATATCGTTTAAATGATCTGAATTTACCTGAGGCACTATTAATGGAACATTCGGGTCCATTCTGTAAAAACTTGAATTATCAATTACCAAAGAATGCTTAGCTGCAATTTCAGCGAAATTTTCTGAAATTTTTCCTCCAGCTGCAAAAAAGGTAATTTTTACTTTTGAAAAATCAAAAGTTTCTAAATCGATTACTTCATGCTCGTTTCCATTAAAACTAATTTTAGATCCAGCACTTCTAGATGATGCTAATAAATATAAATTATCTATAGCAAGTTCTTTCTTTTCCAGAACTTCCAATATTTTTCTGCCAACATTACCAGTGGCTCCAACGATCGCTATATTCATGATTTTGTTGAAGTTTATACTAAATGAAAGGTAAATCGCAAACGTTTCCGTTACAAATATTACCGTTTATCTCAGCTTTAACGCTTTGAGATACTTCCCAATAAGACTTTTTCATCATGGCTATTCCTATAACTTTTCCAAAATGAGGAGAATAACACGCTGACCTCAATTCTCCGATAATATTACCATCTTCATCTTTAAGATCTAATGATCCTGACAGATTAATTTCTTTAGCATCAAACTTAATACCCATAAGTTTTTTTTTAATCCCATCTAATTTAACTCTTTTTAATTCTTCCTTTCCTAAAAAATTGATCTCACTATCTAATGAAACATATTGATCAAATCCACATTCTAGGGGGTTATCGTTATTATCAAAATCATTCCCATACGAAAGCAGTCCACTTTCAATTCTTTCAATTAAATTTGGGCAACCTGGTTTAACATTGAATTCTTTTCCTACCTCAAATAGGTGATCGTACAATTTCTGTCCTGATTGAGTATCTTGAACATATACTTCATATCCCCCTTGTTTTGACCATCCTGATCTAGCAATTAAATGCTGTACTCCTTCAAACTCGAAAAAGCTAAAGCCAAAAAATTTTAGTTCTTTTATTATTTTTCCAAACACTTTCTCCATCAAGTCAAAAGATTTAGGGCCTTGAACAGCAATAATATCAACAACTGGTTCAATAATTTTAACATCAAATTTATACCCAGATGCCAAACCTTTTGCAAAAAAAATTACATCTGAGTCAGCAATCGATATCCACCATTTATCTTCTGCTAATTTTAAAACTACTGGATCGTTCACTAAATTTCCTAACCCATCAATAATTGGACAATAATAACATCTTCCAATTTTCGATTTTGACAAATCTCTACAAGTCATCAACTGAACAAGTTTTGCAGAATCTTTTCCTTGAATTTCAACTTGTCGTTCAGCTGCAACATCCCAAACTTGTACATCTTTTTTTAAGTGCTCATAAGAGTCTGCAATAGATCCAAATGCAGCAGGTAACAACATATGATTATAGACTGTGTAAGCGGTTACGCCCTGTTTTTCTATTCTGGAAGTATAGGGAGTACTTCTAAGTCTTCTAGATTTTGCTATTGAATAATTTTTCATTTTTGTAAAAATTCCAAAACCTTTTCTCGTATTTCAAAAGCTTTTTCAATCATTATCATATGACCACATCCATTAACTACATGAGTAGTTGAATTATCAACCATATTTGCGAATTTTTTTCCAATCTCAATGTTAACCATTTTGTCTAATGCACCAAAGACAAACATTGTAGCACAATCAATTGTTTTGACGGCATTTGACCCATTCATATAATTGTTACAAGCAACAAGATCTACCCCCAAAATTTCACTAATATCTTTTGGAGATTGGATTATTCTTTTAATAGGATTTCCACCTATAAATTTTTTTGAACCTTCGTAACACCACTTCATCATTAGTTTAACAGCATCTGTATCCCCATTTAATGCTAAGTCTATTAAGTCTCTATTTACAGGCATTTTATAAGATCCCCCTATAAAGACTAATTTTTTTAATCTACTTCTATATTTATTTGAGTATTCAAGCATCTCCAAACATCCTTGGGAGTGACCAATCAAAATAACTTTCTCTAATTTTAATTTCACAAATACTTTTTCTAACCAGTCAGCAATCTCTTCAATTGTGTGAAGACAAGGACCCTCTGAATTACCATGTCCAGGCAAATCAATTGATAATACATTAAAGTTTTTGCTAGAAAAAAATTGCTCAACTAAAGACCAAACGATATGTGAAAGACCACTACCATGAAGAAAAATAATAGTTTCTTTTTTATGATCTAATTCTCGTCCAGCATTTGATGCATGAACACTTTTATTTTCTAGTTCGAATATCAAATAAATTCCTAAAACTGTTTTCTTAATTCAAATTTCTGAATTTTTCCTGTTGATGTTTTTGGCAATTCACAAAAAATAACTTGTTTAGGTACTTTAAACCCTGCTAAGGTTTCTTTGCAAAAGTCTATTAATTCTTTTTCTGTAGTCGGTTTATCTTGAATCATTTCTATAAATGCACAAGGAACTTCTCCCCATTTTTCATCAGGTTTTGCAACTACCGCAGCAATGGATACTGATGGATGTTTTGCAAGTGTATTTTCAATTTCAATAGATGAAATATTTTCACCTCCAGAAATAATAATATCTTTAGATCTATCCTGAATCTTAATATATCCATCTGGGTGCATTACTGCTAAATCACCTGTATGGAACCAGCCACCAGCCATTGCTTTGTCGGTTGCGGCTTTATCCTTGAAGTAGCCTTTCATTACAATATTTCCTCTAATCATGATTTCACCAATGGTTTTTCCATCTTGTGGAACTTCTTTCATTGTTTCAGGATCCATTACTGTTACTCCTTCAGTATTTGGATATCTGACACCTTGTCTTGCTTTAATTTCGTTCTGTTTATCTTCATCAAAACTATTCCACTCATCATTCCAAGAACACTGTGTGACGTGACCATAAGTTTCTGTTAAGCCATAAACATGCATTACCTCAAAACCAAGATCTTTCATTTTTTTAAAAATTATACTTGGTGGAGGAGCTCCTGCTGTTAATACATAAACCTTGTTTTTAAGTTTTTTTCGATCAGCTTCTGGGGCTCCTGTAATCATGTTTAATATAATTGGCGCACCACCAAAATGAGTTACGTTATACTTATCTATTAGTTCAAAGATTTTTTTAACATCTATGTTCCTAAGACAAACAGTTCTTCCATTCAACATTGGGATAGTCCAAGGATAACACCAGCCATTGCAATGAAACATAGGGACAATTGTAAGGAAATTAAGCCTATTTGGCATATTCCAAGCAACCGAACTTCCAGTAGACATCAAGTATGCACCTCTATGATGATAAACAACTCCCTTGGGATTTCCTGTTGTTCCTGAAGTATAGCTTAAAGATATAGCTTGCCATTCATCTTCTGGCATTTTCCAATCATAATTTTCATCACCTGTATTTAAAAAATCCTCATATTCCAGATCACCAATTTTTTCTAACTTCGACTGATCTGCATGTTTATCATTTATGTCTATGACAATAACTTTTTTATTAATTTTTTTTAAAGCTTTTTTTACTTCTACATGAAGCTGTCTATCTACAACTAATACTTTGGCTTCACTATGATCTAAAATATAAGCTATAGTGTTTGCGTCTAATCTGACATTGATAGTGTTTAGAACCCCACCTGTCATTGGAACTGAATAATGTGCCTCAAAAATTTCAGGAGTATTAAATGCTAAAAATGAGACAGTGTCCCCTTTACTAATTCCAATTTTTGACAATGCACTCGCAAATTTTACAGCTCTTTGATAAACTTCAATCCATGTATATTTTCTATCTTCATAAACTATTGCCTCATAATTAGGGTAAACATCTTTAGCTCTTTCTAAAAATGTTAATGGAGTAAGAGGAATATGATTGGCTTTATTTTTGTCTAAATTTGTATCGTAACTACTCATGATTAATTAAATTTAAAATTCATTATATTTGCACTTCCAGATATTGCAGATTTGTAATGAAATTCAGCTCTTGGTAAAACTTTATCAAAATAAAATTTCGCTGTGTTTATTTTATCCTCATAAAACTCTTTGTTAGTTTCATAATCAGTAAAACTTACTTCGAGTACCTTAATCCACGAATATGCTATTGATACATAGCCAAGCGTTTTTAAATAATCATTTGCAGCTGCGCTAACATCGTCTTTTTCAATTTTAATTTTATCTTCAATCCAACCTGTAAATTTATGCAAAATATCTAAGTAATAATTTAACTCTTTAGTATATGATTTCACTTTCTCATTTTTGCTATCACACTCACTTTTAACCATATCTAAAAATTTTTGAACAATATTTCCATTTTTATTTGAAAGTTTTCTAAAAACTAAATCAGCTGCTTGAACCGAATTTGTTCCTTCATAGATTGGAGTAATTCTATTATCTCTATATAATTGTTCAATTCCTTGATCTTTTGTGTATCCATACCCTCCATGAATTTGCATAGCATCATTAGTTATTTCCATTGCTAAATCAGTAAATAATGATTTTACAACGGGGGTCATTAGGGAAACGTAATCAGAAGCCTCTTGTTTAATTTTATCATCTGGATGATAAAGACTAACCTCTGTTTGTTGTGAGAGCCAAAAACAAAGAGCTCTTTCTCCCTCAATTATAGATTTCATATTTAATAATGATTTTCTTATATCCGCATGTTCAATTATAAAATCTGCTCCATTTGTAGATTTTGTATTATTAGTTTTTCCTTGTTTTCTCTCTTTAGCGTAAGCCAAAGAATTTTGGTATGCTATCTCTGAAATACCTAAGCCTTGAATGCCAACAACAATTCTCTCTAAATTCATCATTGTAAACATAGCATTAAGACCCTTGTCTTTTGAACCAATCATGTAACCTGTTGCCTCATCAAAATTTAAAACACATGTGGCTGATCCTTTGATACCCATTTTACTTTCAATAGATCCTGTCGATATTCCGTTTCTTTGACCTATGGCTCCATCTTCATTTACAACAAATTTTGGAACTAAAAATAAACTTATACCTTTCGTTCCGGCTGGAGAGTCTGTTGATCTTGCTAAAACTAAATGAATTATATTTTCAGTTAAATCATGGTCACCTGATGTAATAAATATTTTTTGACCACTAATTTTGTAAGTGCCGTCAGATTGTTGGGCGGCTTTTGTTTTTAATAATCCCAAATCTGTTCCACAAACTGGTTCCGTTAAACACATCGTACCACTCCATTTGCCCTCAACTATTTTTGGCAAATATTTGTCTTTAATTTCTTTAGGCGCATGATGATTAATACAGTTGTAAGCTCCAATGCTTAGTTCACTATATAATTTAAAAGATAAACTTGCTGACGAAAGCATTTCATCAAAGAATGCACTAACTGTTTTTGGCATGCCCTGCCCACCATATTTTGGATCACATGATAATGAAGTCCACCCATCTTCTATGTATTTTTGGTAAGCCTCTTTATATCCTGGAGGGGTTCTAACTACTCCATTTTCTAAAATAGCAGGATTTTCATCTCCTATTTTTGCAAGAGGTAAAATTAAATTTTGGTTAATTTTTGCTGCTTCTTCTAAAATATCTTTAACTAGATCTGAACTGACTTCGTTATATTTTTCAAGTTCATTATAATTTTTGTTATCTCTTAATTTTTCAAAGAGAAATAACATGTCATCAACAGGTGCTGTATAATTTGGCATTCGGGAACTTTAGAATAATTCTAGAATTATTGCAATTTTGAAATTATCGCGTCACCCATTTCAGAAGTTGAGGTCTCTTTCATACCTTCAGACAGAATATCTTTTGTTCTAAGACCATCATTTAGTACGTCTTGAACTGCTTTTTCCAAAGCATCTGCTTCATTATCTAGATCTAATGAATATCTAAGAGCCATTGCAAAACTTAATATTGATGCAATCGGATTTGCTATTCCTTTGCCTGCAATATCTGGTGCTGATCCATGAATAGGCTCATACATAGCTCTCATTTCACCATCTTTGTTTTTTGCACCCAAAGATGCAGATGGCAGAAGTCCTAAAGATCCTGTAAGCATTGAAGCTTGATCTGAAAGCATGTCACCAAATAAATTGTCAGTCACTATCACGTCAAATTGTTTTGGGTTTCTTAAAAGCTGCATTGCACAATTATCAGCAAGCATATGGCTTAATTCCACGTCTTTATATTCTTTGTCGTGAAGCTCTTGAACTTCTTCTTTCCAAAGCTGACCTGCTTCCATTACATTTGATTTTTCACACGAAGTAACTTTGTTAGATCTTTTTTTAGCTAAATCAAAAGCAATTCTTGCTACTCTAGTAATTTCGCTAGTTGTGTATGTGTGAGTATTAATTCCTTTTCTCTCACCATTATCTATTGGTTTAATTCCTCTTGGCTCGCCAAAATATATTCCACCAGTCAATTCTCTTACTATCATTATATCTAATCCTGATACGATTTCTGGCTTTAATGTTGATGCATCAACTAATTGTTCAAAACAAATAGCAGGTCTTAAATTTGCAAATAATTTTAATTCTTTTCTAAGTTTTAGTAATGCTCTTTCAGGTTTTTTTGAAAATTCTAAATTATCCCATTTAGGACCTCCAACAGCCCCTAGCATAATCACTTCACTTTCTAAAGCTTTGTAAAATACTTCATCGGTTATAGGTGTTCCATGTTTATCATACGAACAACCACCGGCTAGATCTTCATCTATTTCAAAATCTAAAGATTTGTTATCATTAAACCAATTAATAATTTTTTTTACTTCACCAATAACTTCGGGGCCAATACCATCACCTGGCAATAAAAGTATTTTTCTTTTTTTAACTTTAATCATTAAAAATCCATGGTTTTTGATTTTTTAGATTTGTTTCAAAGTTTTCAATTTTATCTGACTTTTTTAAAGAAAGAGCAATATCATCTAATCCTTCAAGCAGACACTTTTTCTTAAACGGGTCTACATCAAACTTAATTTCGTTATTTCCATAAACTATTTTTTCATGATTTAAATCAACTGAAATTTCCTCTTTTCTGTTTGCATATTCTGATAATTCTTTAATTTTTTCTTCTTCTAGAATTATAGGTAAAATTCCATTTTTAAAACAATTACTATAAAATATATCTGCATAACTAGAGCTGATCACACAAGTTATCCCAAAATCTAATAGTGCCCAAGGTGCATGCTCTCTTGAAGAGCCACATCCAAAATTTTTTCCTGCAATTAGAATTTTTGAACCATTGTAAGGATTTTGATTTAAAATAAAGTCACTAATTTCTTTACCTTGATCATCATATCTCATTTCAAAGAATAAATTTTTTCCAAGTCCAGTTCTTTTAATTGTCTTTAAAAACTGTTTTGGAATAATCATGTCTGTATCAATATTTACTATCGGTAGATATGCAGGCACACTTTTTAATGTATTAAATTTTTGCATTAGTTTTGATACTTCCTCACATCATCTAGGCTTCCAGATATTGCTGCTGCTGCTGCCATACCAGGACTAACTAGATGAGTTCTGCCACCTCTTCCTTGTCGTCCTTCAAAATTTCTGTTTGAAGTAGAGGCGCATCTTTCTTCAGGTTTTAATTTATCAGCATTCATTGCTAAACACATTGAACAACCTGGCTCTCTCCATTCAAAACCAGAGTTTACAAATATTTTATCTAAACCTTCTTGCTCAGCTTGCTCTTTTACTAAACCAGAGCCTGGCACAACCATTGCATTCACATGTGATGATATTTTTTTATCTTTTAAAATTTTAGCTGCTTCTCTTAAGTCTTCTATTCTGCCATTTGTACAACTTCCTATAAATACTTTATCTATTTTAATGTCTTTAGCAGCCATATCTGGTTTTAAACCCATGTACTTTAAAGCTCTTTCAATAGAATTTTTTTTATCCTCATCACTTTCACTTTGAGGGTTAGGAACTTTGTCATCTATAGTAATTACATCTTGAGGAGAAGTCCCCCAAGTAATCATTGGTAAAATTTCACCTGCATTTAAACTCAACTCTTGATCAAAACTTGCATCTGCATCCGTTTGAAGAGTATTCCAATAATTTAAAGCTTTTTCCCAATTATCTCCTTTTGGAGACATAGGTTTTCCTTTTAAGTAATTAAATATTTTTTCGTCTGGTGCTATTAAGCCTGCTCTTGCTCCACCTTCTATTGTCATATTGCATATAGTCATCCTTTGCTCAACACTTAAGGATCTAATTAGATCACCAGCATATTCAATGACTGAACCTGTTCCACCAGCTGTTCCAATTTTTCCAATAATTTGAAGTATTACATCTTTTGATGTCACACCTAAAGGTAATTGACCATTAACATTTATTCTAAAATTTTTTGCTTTTTTTTGAACTAGTGTTTGTGTTGCCAAAACATGTTCAACTTCAGATGTCCCAATGCCAAATGCTAGTGACCCAAAAGCACCGTGTGTTGCTGTATGACTATCACCGCAAACTATTACTGTTCCAGGTTGAGTAAAACCTTGTTCAGGTCCAATTATATGCACTATCCCTTGACGTTTGTCATCCATTCCAAAAAGTTGAACTCCAAATTCTTTACAGTTAGACTCTAATGTATCAACTTGTATTTTAGACTCTGCATCAGCTATTCCTTTTGTTCTATCTGTCGTAGGTACATTGTGATCTGCTACAGCTAAAGTTAAATTAGGGTGTCTAACTTTTCTATTTGAATTTCTTAAACCTTCAAAAGCTTGAGGGCTTGTTACTTCGTGAACTAAATGTCTATCAACAAATAATAAGGCTGTTCCATCATCTTGTTGATCAACCAAGTGATCATTCCAAATTTTATCGTAAAGAGTAGTGGACATTGAAAAAAAAATTATTTTTTTTCTGAAGGGCTTTCTGATTTTGGTTCTTCTTTTGAAGCCTCTTCTGCTGGAACTTTTGCAGCTGGTGCTGCTTCTACTGCTGGAGTTTCTTCTTTAGGAGCTTCTGCAACTGGTGCAACGTTTTCTTCTGTTACAGTCTCAGGTTTTGCATCAACATCTATCCCAATTTTCTTTCTTATTTTTTCTGCAATTCTTGCTGATTTACCAGTTCTATCTCTTAAGTAGTAAAGTTTAGCTCTTCTTACTTTTCCTGATCTTATTACTTTAATTGAATCTATAAGTGTTCCATATAATGGGAAAGTTCTTTCAACACCTTCTCCAAAAGAAATTTTTCTAACTGTAAAAGAAGAATTTAAATCTCTACTTTTTTTAGCAATACAAACACCTTCAAAATATTGAATTCTTTCTTTTTTACCTTCTGTAATTCTAACACCAACTTTAACTACATCTCCTGGATAGAAATCTGGAATTTTTTTCTCTGATAGTATTTTTTTAACGTTGTGTTGGTTTATTTCTTCAATTGTTTTCATATCAATATTTATCAAGTTAATTCTTCTTATATTTTTGCCATAAATCTGGTCTTCGGACGCGTGTTATAGCCTCAGATTGAGATAAACGCCAGTCTTTAATTTTACTGTGATCACCAGATAATAGTACTTCTGGAACAGCTTTTTCCTCCCAAATTTGAGGTTTTGTGTATTGTGGGTACTCCAATAAACCATTTTCAAAACTTTCTTCAACCCTAGAGTTTTCATTGCCCAAAACTCCAGGCAAAAGTCTTAATATGCTGTCAATCACAACAAATGCTGCTGTTTCTCCTCCTGATAAAATATAGTCTCCAATACTTATCTCCTCTATGTTTCGAGTAGATAGCACTCTTTCATCAACACCTTCAAAATGACCACAAATGAAAGATACCGATTTCTCATTTGATAATTCTCGAGCATAATTTTGATCAAATTTTTTACCTTTTGGTGATAAATAAATTACTTTTTCACCTTCAATTTTATTTTTATCTAAAGATTTTGCTAGAATATCTGCTTTTAAAAGCATCCCAGAACCTCCTCCATAGGGAGTGTCATCAACTGTTTTGTGTTTGTCTTCAGCTGCATCTCTAATGTTTACAATATTTAAATTCCATAAATTTTTAGATAAAGCTTTTCCATATAGGCCTTTTGATAAAGGCCCAGGAAAAACTTCTGGATAAAGTGTAAACACTTGAGCTTGCCACATAAATAATTTTTTAAATTATTTTTGTTCTTCTTTAGGAGCCTCTGCTGCTGGTGCCGCTTCTGCTGCTGGAGCTTCTTCTTTAGGAGCCTCTGCTGCTGGTGCCGCTTCTGCTGCTGGAGCTTCTTCTTTAGGAGCCTCTGCTGCTGGTGCCGCTTCTGCTGCTGGAGCTTCTTCTTTAGGAGCCTCTGCTGCTGGTGCCGCTTCTGCTGCTGGAGCTTCTTCTTTAGGAGCCTCTGCTGCTGGTGCCGCTTTAGGAGCTGCTGGAGCTTCTTCACCTTCTTTTTTTCTCTCTTTTTTTGGAACAGCTTTTTTAGGATTGTTACCATTTGCAGGCATTGGCATTAATTCGTTTTCACCTAAAATTCTAGCAACTCTAGTTGTTGGTTGAGCACCTTGACCTAACCAATACTTAATTCTTTCAGCTTCAAGACCAACTCTTTCTTTTTTATCTTTAGGTAAAAGAGGATTAAAAAATCCCACTTTCTCAATAAATCTTCCGTCTCTTGCGAAACGACTATCTGCTACAACAACTTTGTAAACGGGTCGTTTTTTTGTTCCACCTCTTGATAATCTTAGTTTTAACATTCTTTCTCCTTTTTATTATTTTAATTGATTAAATAGCTCTGGCGGTATCCCTTTATCAGACATACCTTTCAGATTTCCTTTTGACATCTTCTTCATCATTTCAGACATCATTTTAAATTGCTTTAGCAATTTATTGATAGTGGCTGGATCTGTGCCAGAGCCATTAGCAATTCTTTTTTTTCTAGAACCATCAATAAGTTTTGGGTTCTCTCTTTCTCTTTTAGTCATCGACAAAATAATAGCTTCATTTTTTGTAATAATACTTTCATCAATTCCAGCTGAGTCCATTTGAGATTTCATTTTTGAAACACCAGGCATAAAAGACATTATGCCCTCAATACCTCCCATTTTTTTCATTTGTCTCAACTGAGTTAGATAATCTTGCATTGAAAATTGGCCTTTTTTTAAATTCTCCTCTGCTTTTTTAATATTTTCTTCACCTAAATCTTGTGCAGCTTTTTCAACGAGAGATACTATGTCTCCCATTCCAAGAATTCTGTTAGCTATTCTATCGGGGTGGAATACTTCAAGATTATCAATTTTTTCACCAATACCTAAAAATTTAATTGGGACATCAGAAACATATTTCATACTAACTGCAGCACCACCTCTTGCATCTCCATCTGCTCTAGTTAAAATTATTCCTGAAAGATTGACAGTATTTTTAAACTCTTTAGCAACTGATGCAGCAACTTGTCCAGTTAAAGAATCTGCAACTAAAAAAGTTTCTGTAGGGTTTATAACATTTTCAATTTGCTTAATTTCACTCATCATTTGTAAATCAATTTGAGTTCTACCAGCAGTGTCGAATAAAATAATCTCAGCTCCATTTAAATTGGCTGCACTAATTGCCCTTTGACAAATATCCGTCGGTTGCTGACCTTCAATAATAGGCAAAGTTAAAATGTTATTTTGTTCCCCAAGTGATTTAAGTTGTTCCTGCGCAGCGGGTCTATAAATATCAAGACTGACCATCATTACTTTTTTCTTTTTATTGGCCTCTAAATATTTAGCTAATTTTGCAGTAGTTGTTGTTTTTCCCGAACCTTGTAATCCAACAAGCATCATAGGAACTGGCGGCACAGCACTAAGATTTATCTCATTATTTGATCCACCTAAAAGATTAACTAATTCATCAT
>OAPQ01000073.1_pt1 | contig 12966 bp, 9 predicted proteins | sample 1498871 | NCBI WGS metagenome assembly OAPQ01 (sample SAMEA3275646, study PRJEB22092) | marine metagenome | biome: ENVO: 01000023; feature: ENVO: 00002042; material: ENVO: 00002149 | collected 2014-06-21T11:10:00+00 | depth 0 m
AGTAAAAACACCCATGTGGCCAGTTCATACTTGGTTACCCGACGCACACGTCGAAGCCCCAACTGCTGGATCGGTTTTGCTGGCTGCAATTTTACTTAAAATGGCTGGCTATGGGTTTATACGATTTTCATTGGGACTTTTTCCAATTGCATCAGAAATTTTTACACCTTTAATTTATGCTTTAAGCGTCATAGCAATAATTGTGACATCGTTAATCGCATTAATGCAAGAGGATATGAAAAAACTCATTGCTTACTCCTCTGTAGCCCATATGGGTTTCGTAACATTGGGAATATTCACTATTCAACAACAAGGTATTGAAGGAAGTATAATTCAAATGATTAGTCACGGTTTAGTTTCTGCAGCTTTATTCTTATGTGTTGGTGTGGTTTACGACAGAATGCATTCAAGAATGATAAGTTCTTATGGGGGGATAGTTACAATCATTCCAAAATACTCAATTTTATTTATGCTATTTACTCTAGCAGCACTTGGTTTACCTGGAACAAGCGGATTTATTGGTGAATTCTTAATATTAATGGGCGTATTTAAAGATAACTTTTTAGTCGCTGTATTAGCTAGCTTAGGTGTAATTCTTGGAGCAGCTTACATGTTATGGTTATACAAAAGAGTTGTTTTTGGAAAGCTAATCAACGAGAACCTTAAGTCCATGATTGACTTAAATAAATCAGAATATTTTATTTTAGCTTGTCTTGCAGTACCAACATTATTTTTTGGATTTTATCCTGACCCATTAATTAATACAATTGAAGTTTCAGTTGAAGACTTAATTAATATGTATAATTCAAATATTATGATTAAATAAATGGAAAATCTTAATTTAGTATTACCCGAAATATTTCTCTCGTTATCAATAATGTTCTTATTGGTTTTGGGTGTCTTTAAGAATGATAGTTCCAAAATTACCTTTAATATTTCATTATTTGTTCTTTTAATTACAGCGATAATTACACTTAATGAAACTTTCAGCATTGATCGAAAAACATTATTTAATAACAGTGTTGTTATCGATTACATGTCGTCACTAATGAAAATTATTACATTGCTTGGCGCTTTTTTTGTTTTGGTTATCTCATCAGCTTATCTTAAAACATTTAAAATTTATAAAATTGAATATCCAATTTTAATATTATGTTCAGTCCTAGGCATGATGGTAATGATTAGTTCTAACGACCTAATGGTATTCTACATGGGTCTAGAATTACAATCTTTAGCTCTTTATGTGTTAGCAACTTTTAACAGAGACCAATTAAAATCATCTGAGGCAGGTTTAAAATATTTTGTTTTAAGTGCTTTATCATCTGGTTTATTGTTATATGGCTGTTCATTGATTTATGGATTTTCAGGATCAACAAATTTTAATATAATTTCAAATCAGCTTAATTCAAATGAATATGTTTTAAGCTTTGGAATTGTATTTATTCTTGTTGGATTAGCATTTAAAATTTCAGCTGTTCCTTTTCATATGTGGGCTCCCGATGTTTATGAAGGTTCACCAACATCTGTTACTTTATTTTTCACAATGGTTCCTAAAATTGCTGCTTTGACAATCTTTATTAGATTTTTATACGTCCCCTTTTTAAATTTGATAGACCAATGGCAAATGATTATAATTTTCTTATCAATCGCATCCATGCTTTTTGGTGCAATAGCAGCAATAGGGCAAAGTAATATAAAAAGGCTTATAGCATATAGTTCAATTGGTCATATAGGCTACACTTTGGCTGGTCTGGCAACCGGTTCTAATGAGGGAATTCAGAGTTCAATTGTTTATATATCAATTTATGTTGTTATGAACTTAGCTTTGTTTTCTTGTTTGTTAATGCTTAAAAGAAATAATCAGTATTACGAGGATATAGAAGACCTTTCTGGATTATCTAAAAACCACCCTTTATTATCTTTGTCTTTATTAGTTATATTATTTTCTTTAGCAGGAATTCCTCCATTAGCTGGTTTTTTTGCAAAATTTTATATTTTCAAGGCTGTTATTGAGCAATCAATGTATTTCCTAGCAATTGTGGGTTTATTATCAACAGTTGTTGCGGCATTTTATTATTTAAGAATTATTAAAATAATATACTTCGACAAAGAAAAAGAAAAATATGATGAAGACCATAGTCTGTGGTTAAAATTTTCACTTACATTTTCAACAATATTAATTCTCTTATACTTCATTTTTCCGAGCCAACTGATCGAAGTGGTATCAAGAATTAATATTATTTGATGAGATTGAGAAAATTTAGATTTAAAAAAGTTAATAGCACAAACAATACTGCAATTAGAATTATCAAAAACTCCAATCATAAATTTGGTATGATTATTGCTGACTCACAATTAAATGGTAAAGGCCAATATGGAAAAAAGTGGATTTCCTATAAAGGTAATGTATTTGTTAGTTTTTTTCATAAATTAAAAAACATCAATATATCTCTTCGTACTTTAACAAAAATTAACTGTTTATTAGTTAAAAAAACTTTAGAAAAATACTATAAAAAAAAGATAATATACAAAAGACCGAATGATTTATTAATTAATAAAAAAAAAATTAGTGGAATTTTACAAGAAATAATTTCTATATCTGGAAATAAATTCCTTATAGTTGGTATAGGAGTAAATTTAATTAAAAATCCTAAAATTAAGAATTATCCAACAACCAATTTAACTGAATTGATTAATAAACCCATAAATAAGATCAATTTTGAAAATGAATTGAAAGTAAATTTTGAAAAAAATTTATCAAGAATGTATAAAATTAATAATAATTTAAATAAATATTAGATGTATATACTTGGTGATATTGGGAATACTGATACTAAACTTTTTTTAGTTTCAGCAAGAAATAAAATAATTAAAAAGATAAATTTTCCATCTAAAGAATTAAATCAAAAAAAATTGGATAAATATATCAGTTTACTTAAGCCGAACTATGAAAGAATTAACAAAATTTTATTTTGTAGTGTTGTTCCAAAATCTTTTGATTTAATTAAAAAATTCCTATCAAAAAAAACTAAAATTAATTGTTATGAAGTAAAAAATTTAGATATAAAATCTTTAATTAAGATAAAAGTTAATTACAAACAGGTTGGTTCTGACAGAATTACTAATGCAATAAGTTTAATGAACAATAAAAATAATTTTATTATTCTTGATTTTGGAACTGCAACAACATTTGACGTATTGATCAAAGACACATACTCTGGAGGAGTTATTGCTCCTGGTATTGGACTTTCATTAGCAGCTTTGGCTGACAAAGCGACATTAATTCCCAAAATTAATCTTAAAATGATTAAAAATGTCATAGGTAAAGACACTGTATCAGCTGTAAGGTCTGGTTTTTTTTGGGGATATGCAGGTTTAATTGACAATATCATTTATTTAATTAAGAAAGAGACTAGAAAATCTTTTAAAGTAATAATTACTGGTGGATTTTCTAACTTATTTAAAAAATCAATAAAAACGAAAGTTTATCACAATAAAGATATAACAATTAATGGTCTAATCGAGATTTCAAAATTAATTAAATAACATGAAAGATGAATTATTATTTTGTCCACTAGGTGGATCTGGTGAAATAGGCATGAACATGAATTTGTTTGCTTATGGCAAGCCAGGTGAACACAAATGGATAATGGTTGACATAGGCGTTACCTTTGCTGACGATACTCTACCAGGTATTGATTTAATTTACCCAGATCCTGGTTTTATTGTTGATAAAAAAGATGATCTATTGGGAATTATTTTAACTCATGCCCATGAAGATCACATTGGAGCCATAGCTCATCTTTGGCCCAAATTAGAATGCAAGATATTTGCTACACCATTTACTGCTGTTTTGATTAAAGAAAAATTTAAAGAAAAGCACATTGATATAACTAATCATCTTAAGATAGTTCAATTAAATGGAACAGTAGATTTAGATCCATTTAAAATTGAATACATTACATTAACTCATTCAATCTTAGAACCTAACGGTTTAAGAATTGAAACTCCTGCGGGTGTGATTTTACATACTGGTGATTGGAAAATTGATCCAGAACCTTTAATTGGTGGAAAAATTAATTCTAATAGATTGAAGGAAATAGGTAATGAAGGTGTTCTTGCAATGATATGTGATTCAACAAATGTTTTTAGCCTGGGTAAAGCAGGCTCAGAATTAGATGTTAGAAAAAGTATGTTAAATATTATGAGTAGTTTAAAAAAAAGAATTATTGTCGCTTCATTTGCTTCAAATGTTGCTAGACTAGAAACAGCTTTTTATTGTGCAGAAAAAACAGGCCGACAAATATCTCTAGTTGGAAGATCTATGCATAGAATATTTAAAGCAGCTAGACAATGTGGTTATTTAAAAGATGTTATAGAGCCAATAGATCCTCGTGTGGCTAAAAATATTTCAAGAGAAAAGATAGTTTATCTTTGCACAGGTAGTCAAGGTGAACCTATGGCAGCATTGATGAGAATTGCCAAATATACCCATCCAGATGTATTTATTGAAAAAGATGATACTGTCATATTTTCATCTAAAATTATTCCTGGTAATGAAAAAAAATTATACAATTTACAAAATCAATTAGTTAAAGATGGTATCGAAGTTATATCTGAAGAAAATGAATTTGTTCATGTTTCAGGACACCCAAATAGAGATGATTTAAGAGAAATGTATGATTGGGTAAAACCAAAATGTGTTATTCCTGTTCATGGTGAGCATAGACACATGATTGAGCATATAAAATTTGCAAAAGAAATGAATGTACCAAACACTGTTCAAGTTGAAAATGGTGATATTGTTAAGCTTCATCCAGGAAAACCTGAGGTATATGATAAAGCCCCAAGTGGTAGACTTTATGTAGATGGAAATATTAGTGTAGTAGAGGATGCTCAATCAATTAAAGATAGAAAAAATTTAAGTGCAAACGGATACATTGAAGCAACTGTTTTAATTACTCCAAAAGGCAATATTCATAAAAGACCAGTTTTAACTTTTAGAGGAATTCCAGTTGATGATACAGAAGAATTTGTTTATGGTTTAGAGGATGTAATTGAGGAAATTACAAGAACTTTTAGACTAGGAAGTAGGCAACAAGAACATAATTTAATAGATGCACTTAAGATTGCTTGTAGAAAATTTTCAAAAGAAAAGACTGGAAAAAAACCTTTTACAAATATTAATCTAGTAAGAATTTAATGAGCATCACAGGTTTAGCAATCATCTACATAATCATATGGTGGATTGTTTTTTTTGCTATTTTACCAATAGATGTAAATAGAATAAAAACAGTTAAAATTGAAGGCGAAGACCCTGGATCGCCTGAAAATCCAAAAATGTTAAAAAAATTCTTATATTGCACACTAATTACAACTGTTATTTTTATAATAATTTATCTATTAATAAAATTTGAATATTTAAATTTAAGAAATATTATTAATTAAGATGCTTTTATCAAAATCTTTTATTCCAATTTTAAAAAATAATCCTTCTGAGGCAAAAATTAAATCTCATCAATTAATGTTGAGAGTAGGAATGATTAAACAAGCATCTGCTGGTATTTACTCATGGCTTCCACTTGGTTTTAAAGTGATGAAAAAAATAGAAGCTATTGTTAGACAAGAACAAAATAGAATTGGTGCACAAGAAATTCTAATGCCAACAATTCAATCAAGTGAAATTTGGAAAGAAAGTGGCAGATATGATGATTATGGAGAAGAAATGCTCCGAATTAAAGATCGTCAGAACAGAGAAATGCTTTATGGACCAACTAACGAAGAACAAGTAACTGAAATTTTTAGATCTTCATTTAAATCTTATAAATCATTACCTCAACTTCTTTATCATATTCAATGGAAATTTAGAGATGAGATTAGACCTCGATTTGGAATAATGAGAGGTAGAGAATTTTATATGAAAGATGCATATTCATTCGATGTTACAGATGAAGATGCATTTTACTCTTATAACAAATTTTTCTTATCTTACTTAAGAACTTTTAAAAGATTATCTTTAACGGCTATTCCAATGGCAGCTGACACAGGCCCCATAGGTGGAAATTTATCACATGAGTTCATAATTTTAGCAGATACAGGTGAAAGTAAAATTTTTACAGATAAACGTATTTTCGATTTAACTAGTGAAGGTACTAATTTAGAAAAATCTTCATTAGAGCAAATGCGTAAAAAATATGAACAGTTTTATTCAGTGACTGATGAAAAATTTAATAAAGATGAATTTGAAAAAATAGTTTTAGAAGAAAATAGATTAATTACAAAAGGTATTGAAGTAGGACACATTTTTTATTTTGGTGACAAATATTCAAAAGCTATGGACGCTGCAGTTGATCTACCAGGAGGTAAAAAAGATTTTGTTAAAATGGGGTCTTATGGGATTGGTGTATCAAGATTAGTAGGGGCTATTATTGAAGCTAAATACGATGAAAAAAATGAAATCATGAAATGGCCATTGTCTGTTGCTCCATATGATATTGCGCTTATTCCAATGATAAACAAAAATGATACTTCAGCTCTTGAAAAGGCCAACAATATAAACTCTGAACTAATTAAAAATAATATTGAAGTTATTATTGATGATACAGATGAAAACTATTCATCAAAAATTAAAAAGATGAATTTAATTGGAGCCCCATATCAAATTGTAATTGGAAAGAAATCTGAGGGTGATCTTCTAGAATTTAAAGAAACTGGTGGCGAAACTCAGAATCTAAGCTTAGATAAAATAATAGAAATTATAACAAAACAAAAAGTTTCAAATTGATTTCTACGTTAGAAAAAGAAATTACTTTTAGATTTTTAAAAGCTAGAAAAAAAGATGGCTTTTTGAATATTATTTCTATTTTTTCCTTTATAGGGATTAGTCTTGGTGTTGCAGTTCTAATAATTGTCATGTCTGTTATGAATGGATTTAGGACAGAGTTAATAAATAAGATAGTAGGATTTAACTCACATATAACTGTAAAATCTTACGATAATAATGGAATTCAAAGAGATAAATTAGATAATAATAATTTAAAACTTATTAGTAAAAATTTAATTTTTAGCAACTCAGGTGAAGCTATTATTTTAAAGAATAATACTTCAAAAGGAATAGTTTTAAGAGGCTATCAAGCTGAAGAATTTTCTAAATTATCAATAATTCAAAATGACAAATTTAAAGGCGAAAGTTCTATCCTAGGTAAAAATTCTATCTCTATAGGTAACGAACTAAGTTTTAGTTTAGATCTTAAATTAGGAGATAAAATTACCCTTATGTCACCATCAGGAGTTGAAACAATTATTGGAAGTATGCCAAAACAAAAAACTTTTGAGATAACATCAATTTTTAATAGTGGATTAGCAGATTTTGATAACAATATAGCTCTGATCAATTTAGATACATTAGATGATTTTTTCAGTTTTGAAAAACAAGAAAGAAATTTAGAAATTTATTTAAAAGATCCAAAAAATATTGAAAAACAAAAACAAGCAGTCCAAAAAATTTTTGATCAAGAATTTATTTATACATGGGCTGATATGAATAGTTCTTTGTTTTCTGCATTAAAGATTGAAAGAAATGTAATGTTTATAATATTATCTTTAATAATTATTGTTGCTGCGTTCAATATTATATCTGGATTAACTATTTTGGTTAAAAATAAAACAAGGGATATTGCAATTTTAAAATCAATTGGTGTTTTAAATAAATCAATTATTAAAATATTTTTTTTAATTGGCATAATAATTGGAACCTCTGCAACAATTTTTGGAATTTTTTTAGGTGTTACATTTTCACTTTATATAGAAGATTTTAGACAATTTTTAAGTTCAACTTTTAATATAAGTTTATTTCCTGAGGAAATTTATTTTTTAAGTACTATGCCGTCAGAAATTAATCCTTCTTCAATTCTATTGATATCAATATGTTCTATATTAATAACTATTATTGTATCTATTTTTCCTGCATTTAAAGCAGCTAATTTAGATCCAATCCAAGCATTAAAATATGAATAATTTTTTAAGATTAAAAAATATTTCCAAATATTTTAATACTGAAAAAAAAATTAAAGTTTTAAAAAATCTATCATACAACTTTAATAAAGGTACAATGTATGCATTGATGGGTCCATCAGGTTCTGGAAAGTCAACATTATTGAATTTGATATCTTTAATAGACAGACCCACACTTGGATCTATTAGATTTAATGATCACTTAGTCAATTTTACTAATAAAAAAAGAAACGATATTTTTAGAGCTAAAAATATTGGAATTGTGTATCAACAAAATAATTTACTTTCAGATTTTACAGCTTTAGAAAATGTTTATTTAGCAAATTTATCTATAAATAATGATAAAGACTCAGCCATGAAAAAAGCAAAAGATCTATTAAGAAAAATAGGCTTATCCAATAGGTTTAATCATTTTCCCTCACAATTATCTGGTGGTGAATGTCAGCGTGTAGCTATTGCAAGAGCTATTATAAATGATCCAGAAATTATTCTTGCAGATGAACCTACTGGAAGTTTAGATTTAACTACTGCTAAAGAAATATTTCAACTTTTAAATAATCAAAAAAATCCCAACAGATTAATTATATTTGCAACCCATAATAGATTTTTTGCCAACAAGGCAGATTGTCTTTTGGAGATGACAGATGGTAGTGTAAAAACTATTGATGTCTGAGTTAATTGAACTTAATTTTAACCATTTAAAAATACACACACAATATTCAATTTGTGAAGGAGCTGTAAAAATAGATGATTTACAAGAATTTTCAAAATTAAATAAAATCAAATCATTGGCTCTTTGTGATACATCAAATCTATGTGGAGCTCTAGAATTTGCTGAAAAAATTTCAAAAGTTGGGACACAACCAATTATTGGCACTCAAATTAATTTTAAATTTAGTGATTGTGTTGGTTTGTTACCTTTATACGCACTCAATGAGGAGGGCTATAAAAGAATAATTAAACTATCATCCACCTCATTTCTTGAAAATGATGAACTGTCGGATCCGCATATTGATTTCGAAGAATTACTAAAGGACAACACTGGTGTAGCTATTTTTTCAGGAACAATTTTTGGATTATTTGGAGAATTATTTAATAAAGGAAAATTCAGTGATATTTTTGAATTATACAAAAAACTAAAATTAAATTTTGATGATCGATTTTATATAGAGATCCAAAGACACGGTGATCAGAATGAATTAGGTTTTGAAAAATTTAACTTAAATAAATCCTTAGAATTAGAAATTCCAATAATAGCAACAAACGAAGTTTTCTATTTAAATAAAGATATGCATGAAGCGCATGATGCATTAATTTGTATTGGTAATAAAACTTATGTTAATGAAAAATCAAGAATACGTTTAAGCAATCAACACTATTTAAAAAATAATTCAGAAATGACAGAATTATTTTCAGATTTACCTGAAGCTCTAGAAAATAATTACAATTTTCCCTTAAGGTGTAATTTTAGACCATTGTTTTCTAATCCAATTTTACCAAACATTAGCTCTGAAAAAGGAGGAAATGCCGATGATATTTTAAAAAAAAATTCACTACATGGGTTAAGAATTAAATTTGATAAAATTTTTAATGTCAAAGCTAATGATTTAGAAAAAAATAAAGATTACATAGTTTATAAAGATAGATTGGAACATGAATTATCAATTATAATAAAAATGAAATACTCTAGTTATTTCCTTATTGTATCTGATTATATAAAGTGGGCAAAAAATAATGATATTCCTGTTGGTCCTGGTAGAGGTTCTGGAGCTGGATCTCTTGTTGCTTGGTGTCTTTCAATTACGGACGTTGACCCAATCAAATTTAATCTCATTTTTGAAAGATTTTTAAATCCAGATCGTATCTCAATGCCTGACTTTGATATAGATTTTTGTGAGGAAAAAAGGGATCTAGTTTTTAAATATTTAACAAAAAAATATCAAGATAGTGTTGCTCACATTATTACTTTTGGTAAATTAAAAGCAAGAATGGTAATTAGAGATGTTGGGAGAGTCTTGGGTTTACCTTATGGTTTCGTTGACAGTATTTCAAAAATGATTCCATTTGATCCATCTAGACCCCAAAGTTTATCTCAATGTATTGCAGGTGAACCAAGATTACAAAAACTTGTAAATGAGGACCCTAGAGTAAAAAAATTAACTGATCTTTCATTAAAACTTGAGGGATTGAATAGAAATGTTGCAACACATGCTGCTGGTGTAGTTATAGCAGATAAAAAGCTTACAGAGATAGTGCCATTGTACAAGGATGTTTCGGCAAATTTGTTATTACCATCAACTCAATTTGATATGTATTCTGCAGAAAATGCCGGATTAGTTAAATTCGATTTTTTAGGATTAAAAACACTTACTGTTATCAACAATACTCAAAAGTTAATCAAAAAAATTGATAAAAATTTTGATGTAGAAAAAATCAGTTATGAGGATCAAAAGGTGTTTGATTTATTATCAAGTGGTAATACGGTTGGATTGTTCCAGGTGGAGAGTGCTGGAATGAGGGAAGCACTAGTTCAAATGAAACCCAATCATATTGAGGATATTATTGCTTTAGTTGCTCTTTATAGACCTGGCCCAATGAGTAATATTCCAACATACAACGATTGTAAACATGGTAGACAAACACCAGATTATCTGCATCCTTTATTAGAAGATATTTTAAAACCAACATATGGTGTAATTATATACCAAGAACAAGTGATGCAAATTGCCCAAAAATTATCTGGTTTTACAGCTGGACAAGCTGATCTTCTTAGAAGAGCAATGGGAAAAAAGAAAAGAGCAGAATTAGAAAAACAAAAACAAGGTTTTATTGCCGGAGCATTAAATAATGGAATTGCAAAAGATGTCGCTGCAGGAATTTTTTTAAAAATTGAACCTTTTGCTGAATATGGTTTTAACAAAAGTCATGCTGCAGCCTATGCTATTATATCTTACCAAACTGCATTTTTAAAAACTTATTACCCTAAAGAATTCATTGCAGCATCAATGACAATGGATATTTCAAATCAAAATAAGTTAAGTGAATTTTATGAAGAACTAAAAAGATTAAATGTAGATGTTTTAAGACCTGATATTAATGAGTGTTTTGAAGATTTTAGAACAATAAATAATAAATTTTATTATGCCTTAGGTGGTGTTAAGGCTGTCGGATATGAAGCTATTTCTAATGTTGTTAAGGAAAGAACTGAGAATGGAAAATTTCATTCTATAAATGATTTTTTGAATAGAGTTAACCCAAAAGATATGAATAAATTACAATTAGAAGGCTTGGTTAAAGCTGGTGCTTTTGATAACATCAATAACAACCGACAAGCTCTTTTTGACTCAATTCCAAATTTTATTATTAAAACTAAAAATATATTTGAAAATAAATCAGCAAATCAAATAGATTTATTTTCTGATGACGACAATTCAGAAAATAATATTGTTAATGATATTGAAGATTGGAAATTTGAAGAACGATTATCTAAAGAGTTTGAAGCAGTAGGTTTTTTTATTTCAGATCATCCTTTAAACCAATTTACAGAAATTTTTGATGATTATAAGATTATTGATTATTCTAATTTTAATTTGAGTGATGAAATAAAAGATGCCAATATTGCTGCAACCTTATTAAAAGTTCAAGAAAGAAAAACTGCCAAAGGTAACTCCTATGCTGTATTAAAATTAACTGATTTAAGTAGTGTTTTTGAAATATTTATTTTTTCAGATATTCTTGAGTTAAATCGTGAAATTTTAAAAGAGGGTAATTCTTTACTGTTAACTTTAATTAAAAGCATATCAAACGATGAAAATAGATTTAAAAGAATTAATGTCCAAAAAATAGGATCTATGATGGATTTATTCAATAGCCCAATTAACGAAGTCTCTTTCAAAGTTAATTCTGATGAAAATCTAGAAACAATTTCATCAATTCTGACTGAGGACGGTAAAACCGAGGTAGATATAAGTATGATTGTTGATGATAAAACACTACGATTTAAACTTAAAAATACAAGGAATCTTGACAGAAAATCACTAAATCTTTTAAGAAAACAAGATATATCGAGCTCTATAAACTAAATAAAACTTGTTAATTTCATGAATTATTAGTAAATAATGCTTAATTTTAATTAACACGCACACAGTTGTTGGTTTTATACCTCCGGTCCTTAATTGGAAATTACTGTGGTGGCTTAACCGGGAATAAATATGAAAATACCTAGCATAACAATACAACAATTATTAGAAGCAGGCGTTCATCTTGGACACAAAACTTTAAGATGGAATCCAAAAATGAAAAAATATATTTTTGGGAAAAGAGACTCAATCCATATTATGGATTTAACACAAACATTAGAATTAACTAAAGTTGCTTTAGAGAAAATATATTCAACGATAGCTAACAACGGTAAAATTTTATTCGTTTCAACTAAAAAACAGGCATCAGAGGCTATTGCAGAAGTTGCTAAAGAAACTGACCAGTACTTTGTAAATTATAGGTGGCTTGGTGGTATGCTTACTAATTGGGGAACTATATCGGGTTCAATTAAAAAGATGAAAAAATATGAAGCTGATCTAGTTTCGGAAAATAGAGGTTTTACCAAAAAAGAACTGCTTAAAATGAGTGTAAAAAAAGATAAACTTGAAAGATCACTAGGTGGTATAGCTGAAATGAAAAAAACTCCTGATTTAGTTTTCATAATTGATACAAATTATGAGTCACTAGCAATCGCAGAATCAGTAAAATTAGGAATACCTATAATTGCGATTCTTGATAGTAATTCTAACCCTGATAATATTGATTATCCAATACCTGGCAATGATGATGCTCGTAGATCTATAGATCTTTATTGTAATTTAATCAAAGAAACTATTAATAACGCTAAGAGTTCAATTCCATCTCCTGAACCAAAAAAAGAACCTAATCAGGATACAAAAGAAAAAACTCAAG
>OAPQ01000075.1_pt1 | contig 12802 bp, 12 predicted proteins | sample 1498871 | NCBI WGS metagenome assembly OAPQ01 (sample SAMEA3275646, study PRJEB22092) | marine metagenome | biome: ENVO: 01000023; feature: ENVO: 00002042; material: ENVO: 00002149 | collected 2014-06-21T11:10:00+00 | depth 0 m
TGCGTTTTCAAAATGCAGGCTATGTTAGACGGCAAGATCCCGTCCGAGATGCGAGAAGCGGAGAAGTACTGAGCGTCGGAGACGCGGGTATCTGTGCCACCGATGCGTGCCGTTATACAAATCGACAACTGAATCTGGACCCTGGACGTGTTGCATTCACAGTCGGTCGGAACGTACAACGGGTGTATGCTTTTGCGAAAAAAGTAGCATACGCTCCGCGAAGTCTCGCAGATGTTCGTCGCATCGCACCGCCAAAAGAAAATTGCACCTGGACAATTTCCTTTACATTACTCTCCGGGTATTCCACTAAGAATAAATGCTAAAAAACCAAAAAAAAATGAAGCTTTAGTATTAATAAAAAAAAGAAAAACTACATTTAAAAACTACTACTATTTAAGTAAAAATAATAATCTTCAGCAATCTGCTAAAAATCTATACACAATATTAAGAAAAATTAAAAAGGATGGCTATAAAAAAATCGCAGTGGAAAAAATTCAAAATAAAGGTATTGGTAAAACAATAAATGATAGATTAAGCAGAGCCTCAAAATATTAAATGACAAATTCAATTGAAGTTATTAATTTATCAAAAAGTTATAAGTCAAAACAGGCTGTAAATAATATTAATTTTAAAATTAATGAAAATGAAATAGTTGGCTTACTAGGGCCTAATGGCTGTGGAAAAACAACTACAATTGGTATGATGCTAGGCTTATTAAAGCCTACCAGTGGCAAGGTCTTAATTAATGGAATGGACATTGAGAAAAATAAAATTTCTCTTCTTCATAAAATGAATTTTATTTCTCCATATATAGAGTTACCAAAAAAACTTACGGTTAGACAAAATTTGGTAGTCTATGGAAAATTATATAATGTAAATAACCTTAATGAACAAATTGACTATTTGTCAAATAAATTAAGATTAAATAAACTATTAGACAATATTACAGGAGAGCTTTCTTCAGGTCAAAAAAATAGAGTAAGTTTAGCAAAAGCATTGATTAATAATCCTTCTGTACTTTTACTTGATGAACCTACTGCATCTTTGGATCCTGAAACAGGCGATTTTGTTAGAACCTTTTTAGAAAATTATAAAAAAGAAAAAAAAATATCAGTATTACTTGCTTCACATAATATGGACGAAGTTAAGAGACTATGTAACTCTATTTTAATGATGAAAGGTGGGACAATAGTAGATAGTGGTACCCCAGACAATTTAATTGCAAAACATGGAAGAAAAAATTTAGAAGAAGTTTTTTTAGAACTAGCAAGAAATAAAAATGAATTTAACTAGAATTTATGGTCTTTTTTTAAGACACTTTTATTTAATAACAAGATCATTTCCAAGAATTTTAGACTTAATTTATTGGCCATCTATTCAAATCACACTATGGGGTTTTATTTCAAACTTTTTTGCAGATCATAGCACCTACTATAATGGTGCTGTTGGAGTAATTCTCTCTTGTGCAATTTTATATGATTTTTTGTTTAGAACTAGCATTGGTTTCAATATGCTATTTTTAGAGGAAATATGGAGTAGAAATTTTACTAACTTATTTATTGCTCCAATGAAAATTAGTGAAATTATTGTATCACTAGTTTTTACTGCTTTAATTAGAGCTTTGATCGGTTTGGTTCCAGCAATACTATTGACCTCCCCTTTGTTTGGAATTTCTTTATTAGATTTAGGCTTACCTCTAGCGTTTCTTTTTTTAAGTTTATATATTTTTGGAATTACTCTAGGTTTATTTGTTTCTGCAGGATTGTTGAGATTTGGTCCATCTTTTGAAAATATTGCATGGTCGACTATGTTCTTACTAGCACCATTTGGGTGTATATATTACCCGGTTGAAACTTTACCAGAAATTTTTCAATCGATAGCTTATGCTCTTCCATTAGTTTATATTTTTGAAGAAACACGAAATATTTTAGTTAATCAATCTGTGGATTATAAAAATATTATACAAGCTCTTTATTTGAACGCTGCATATCTAATTGCGGCAGTATCAGTATTTTATTATTCTTTTGATAAAGCTAGAGAGAAAGGAACTTTAATAAATATTGGCGAATAAGTTGGCGCGCCTGCTAGGAGTCGAACCCAGAACCTCCTGATCCGAAGTCAGGCGCTCTATCCAGTTGAGCTACAAGCGCATATAGTATTAATATTACATTTTATGGAAAAAAACATTAATTTTATAGTTGAAGAAAATGAAAATAATCTAAGAGTTGATGTTTTAGTCAATAAAAGAGAAGAATTGATTAGCAGAACTAGAATCAAAAATTTAATCCTTAAAGAAAAACTAAAACTAAACGATCAAATTATTAAAAGTCCCTCAAAAAAAGTTTTAACTGGTGACAAATTAAGCCTCAATATCCCAGAACCTGCAGAAGCTTCTTTGAAACCTTATAAATTTAAACTAGAAATAATTCACGAAGATGAGGATTTATTAGTAATCAATAAACCAGCTGGAATAATTATGCATCCAGGTGCGGGAAATTATGACAAAACAATTGTCAATGCATTAATGTATTATGATAAAAACTCACTATCAACTATTGGGGATGAACTTAGACCAGGAATTGTACATAGAATTGATAAAAATACCTCTGGCTTAGTTGTAATTGCAAAAAATAATGAAACACATGAAAACTTATCAAAACAATTTAGTGATCATACTATTACAAGAGTTTATCAACTTTTGATTTGGGGCAAGCTAAGACCTTCGTCAGGTAGAATTGATACTTTTATAACTCGAAGTTCAAAGAATAGACAGTTAATGGAAGTTAGTCGATCTAAAGGAAAGCATGCAGTTACAAATTATAAGACTATTGAAATTTTTGAAAATGATAAAACCCCTACATTAAGTTTGGTTGAGTGCAAACTAGAAACTGGAAGAACTCACCAAATTCGTGTTCATATGACTCATATGGGAAATAGTATTGTTGGGGATGATAAATATAAAAAAAAATATAAGAAATTAAAGAATATTGATATGGGGTTAGAAAGTTTAATCTCTAAATTAGATAGACAATTTTTACATGCAAAAACTCTAGGATTTATGCATCCAAGAACTAGTGAAGAAATGATTTTTTCCTCAATTTTGCCACAAGAACTAAATAATTTATTAAAAATGCTTAGAAATACTAGCGAATAAATCATTGAAAATTTAATATACTTAATTAAATAAATACTGCCATGAACACAACATTTAACAGCAATGTACCAGCTCTTTCAAATGAAGGTGGTCTATCTGCGTATTTAGATCAAATAAAGAAATTTCCAATGCTAGCTGCAGAAGAAGAATATATGTTAGCAAAAAATTGGAAAACTACAGGTAATATCAAAGCAGCTGAAAAATTAGTAACAAGCCATTTAAGGTTAGTAGCTAAAATTGCAATGGGCTACAAAGGATATGGTCTTCCTGTTAATGAAATGATTTCTGAGGGTAATGTTGGTCTCATGCAAGCAGTTAAAAAATTTGAACCTGAAAAAGGTTTTAGATTAGCTACATATGCCATGTGGTGGATCAAAGCATCTATTCAAGAATATATATTAAGATCTTGGAGCTTGGTTAAAATAGGAACTACCTCAGCTCAAAAGAAATTATTTTTCAACCTTAAAAAAATAAAAAATCAAATTGCACCTCAAGCGGAGGGTGATTTAAGAGATGAGCATGTAAATGAAATAGCTAACAAATTAGATGTTAGTAAAAATGAAGTTGTTTCAATGAATAGAAGACTATCGGGTAAAGAATTTTCTTTAAATGCTCAAGTTGGTGAAGATGGAGATGAATGGCAAGATTGGTTAGTTGATAAAGAATTAGACCATGATTTAAAATTTGCTCATCAGGAAGAAATGGAACAAAGAAAAGATCTATTAAAAAATTCAATCAAAGTCTTAAATGAAAGAGAGAAAGAAATTTTATACTCTAGAAGACTAAATGATAATCCAACAACTTTAGAGGATTTAAGTAAAAAACATAAAATTAGTAGAGAAAGAGTAAGGCAAATCGAGAATAAAGCGTTTGAGAAATTACAAAAGCAAATGCTACTAATGGCAAAATCTAAAAATCTACTACCAGTAAATTAAATATCAAAAGGATTTTCAACTAAAATAGTATCATCTCTTTCGGGGCTGGTAGATACACTTGAAACTTTTGCACCTATAAACTCTTCTACTGCAGAAATATATTTTTTTGCATTTTCAGGTAGAGCAACCATATCTTTAATACCATTGGTAGATGTTTTCCATCCAGGAAAAGTTTTATAGATTGGCTTTATCTTTAATTGATCTTCAACTGCTGCTGGTAAATAATCTATTTTTTTTCCATCTAGCTCATATTCGATGCACATTTTAATTTCATCTAATTCATCGAGAACATCAAGTTTGGTAAGTGCAATGCCGTCAATGCCTGAAATTTTTATTGTTTGCCTAACCAATACTCCATCAAACCAACCACATCTTCTTTTTCTACTTGTGACAGTTCCAAACTCTTTACCTCGAGTACCTAACAATTCTCCTACATCGTCTGTTAATTCAGTCGGAAAAGGGCCTTCTCCAACTCTAGTTGTGTAAGCTTTTGTAATCCCTAAAACATAATTAATTGAGTTTGGACCACATCCTGTACCCGTTGCAGCACTTGATGCAACAGTATTAGAGGATGTTACATAAGGATAAGTACCATGGTCAACGTCTAATAAAATTCCTTGAGCACCTTCAAATAAAATTTTCTTTTTTTGTTTTTTAAACTCATCAATCTTAAGCCAAACAGGTTGAGAAAACTTCAATATTTGAGGGGCAATTTTTAATAAGTCTGATTTTAATTGTTCTTTTTCAAAAATCTTTTTTCCAAGTCCTTTTCTAATCGCATTGTGATGAACTAAGACAGATTCTAATCTTTGATCTAAATTCTTTTCAGACCTAAGATCCATTACTCTAATAGATCTTCTTCCAACTTTGTCTTCATATGCTGGGCCAATTCCTCTTCTTGTTGTTCCAATTTTTCCTTCACCTGCAGCGTCTTCTCTAATTTCATCCATTTCTCTATGAAATGGTAAAATTAAATTTGCAGCTTCTGAAATAATAAAATTATTGATGTTTACATCAACCCCTTTTGATTTTATTTCTTCAATCTCCTCTAGTAGTGCCCATGGATCAACCACAACTCCATTTCCAATAATAGAAATTTTATTTTTTCTTACAATTCCAGATGGCAATAGTCTTAATTTATAGGTTACACCATCAATAACTAGAGTGTGACCTGCATTATGACCTCCTTGAAATCTGATTACTACATCTGCTTGCTCTGAAAGCCAGTCAACAATTTTACCTTTTCCTTCATCACCCCACTGAGATCCAACAACAACTATATTTTTCATTACCTGAATTTTCTTTCTATATTAATTGTATGGAGATGATTAATTGGGCCATGACCTTTACCGTATTTAGGATTAGTTCTAATGCCAGAATTTACATATTTAATCCCAAGCTCACAAGATTTCTTTATAGGTTTTCCACATGATAAAAATGTAGTTATAGCACTAGATAAAGTACAACCTGTTCCATGGGTGTTTTTAGTATCGTATCTCTTACTATTAAAAATTTTAATTTCTGATCTTGAAACAAATATATCTTGGACAGTATTTGAGGCAAGGTGTCCTCCTTTAATTAATACATTATTTGCTCCAATTTCAATTAATTTGTAAGCTGCAAAGATCATATCTTCTTTACGTCTTATACTCGTATTAGTTAATATTTCAGCTTCAGGAATATTTGGTGTAATTAATGATGCTTTTTTTAACAATTTTTTTTTTAATAGATTAATAGCTTTATCGTCTATTAATTTTGCACCTCCTTTTGCAACCATTACTGGATCAACAACTATTTTAGTTACTTTAATACTTTCAAGTGATTTGATAACTGAATCTATTACTTTACTAGAATGCAGCATACCAATCTTAATTGCGTCAGGCTTAATATCTTGAGCTGTAAATAAAATTTGATTTAAAATTTCTTTTGGTGAAATTGGGGTAATTGATTTAACTCCAGTTGTATTTTGAGCAGTAATAGCAGTAATTGCGGTCATCGCATAAGATCCAAGAGCAGTAATAGTTTTTATATCAGCTTGAATCCCAGCCCCACCTGATGAATCAGAACCTGCAATAATTAATACTTTAGAATTAGGCTTCACTTTATTTTAGTTACGATAATGTTTAAACATTTTTGCAAAATTTTTTTATTTTCACTTTCACCCATAACTCTAATTTTTGACTCAGTACCTGATGCTCTAACTAATATTCTCCCTTGACCATTAATTAATTTTTCTGCTTTTTTAATAGATTTTTTTACATCTGTAGTTTTAATTATCGATCTATCTTTAACTGGGATATTTTCTAGAATTTGAGGAGTTTTTTTGAAATTATTGAAAAAAGTACTAGCTTTCTTCCCTTTTCTTATTGCAAATAAAACTTCTAATGCCACCAACAATCCGTCTCCTGTTGTTGCAAATTTACCTAAAATAATATGTCCAGATTGTTCACCACCTAAGTTAAAATTATTTTTTAGCATTTGTTCTTTTACATATCTGTCTCCAACATTTGCTCTAATAAACTTTATATCATTAGCTTTAAAAAATTTCTCCAAACTATAATTAGACATCAATGTTCCAACAACTCCACCTTTTAACATTTTTTTGTTTTTCCATCTTATGGCTATTGCTGCAATTATTTGATCTCCATCAATTATATTTCCCACTTCATCAATCATAATAATTCTATCAGCATCACCATCTAGAGAAATACCAAGGTGAGCTTTGTATTTTTTAACAGCAAGTTTAATCTTACTAGGATATGTTGAGCCACAATTTTTATTAATATTTATTCCATTTGGATTTACACCAATTGTAATAACTTTTGCTCCTAAAGACTTTAACAATTCTGGTCCAGCTTTATAGCCGGCACCATTTGCACAATCAATTACTATTCTTAGTCCTCTTAAATTAAATTCTTTGGGAAAATTTTTTTTTATTATTTTTAAATATTCTTTTGTCCCACTTTCTAATCGTTTTACTCTACCTAATTTTTCAGGACTAGAAAGATTTTTTGAAATTTCACTATCTATCAATTTTTCAATTTTTTTTTCTATTTTGTCAGATAATTTCATTCCATCTGGACCAAATAATTTTAAACCATTGTCATTATGAGGATTATGAGAAGCAGTTATCATAATACCCATATTAGCTTTCATTATTTTTGTTAACATGGCCAAACCATTTGTTGGCATAGGACCAAATGTGTAAACATGCATTCCAGCTGAGGCCAATCCTGAAACAAGCGCTGGTTCAAGCGTATAACCAGATAATCTGGTATCTTTAGCTATAATAGCTATTTGTTTTCTTTTTTTTTGTGATTTGAAATATGTTCCCGATGCTAATCCAAACCTAAAAAACATATCCCCATTAATATTTTTACTATTAATTGCCCCTCTTATTCCATCCGTTCCAAAATATTTTTTTGTCATTTTTATTTTATTATTTCTTTAAAGACTTTTGTGCCTTGAAGCAATTCATTAACATCATGAATTCGCAAAATTTGCACACCTTGCATCATTAGATAAATTGAGGATGCTACTGTTCCTCCAATTCTTTTTTTGGTATCATTTTTTCCTGATATTTCTTTTATAAATCTTTTTTTTGAATTACCTATAAGTATAGGAAAACCTAAAGAATGAAAAATAGAAATATTACTAATAAGATTAATATTATGTTTCAAATTTTTTCCAAAACCTATGCCTGGATCAATGATAATATTATTATGTTTGATACCAATTTCTTTTAACAAACTTATCTTCTGTTCAAAAAAATCATAAATATCTAATAATTCATTTTTATATTTTGGTTTATTTTGCATATTCTCAGGCGTTCCTTGTGAATGCTGTAAAATAAAAGGAATTTTATATTTTTTAAGAACATTGATAGTTTCAGGGTCATACTCTAATCCAGAAACATCGTTAATAATTTTTACACCATTCTTAATTCCTTTTTTCATAATTTCTGATTTTCTAGTGTCTAATGAAATTGGAATTTTTTTACTTATAAATTTAATTATTTTCTCTATTCTTCTCCATTCTGTTTTATTAGCGATTGCTTTTGATCCAGGGCGAGTAGACTCGCCCCCTATATCAATAATATTTGCTCCCGAACTAAACATCTCTAAAGCATGTTTTGAGCCCTTATTAACTGTATTAAATTTTCCTCCATCAGAAAAACTATCTGGAGTAAGATTTAATACCCCCATTATATTTGGAATTTTTTGAAAATTTAAATTTGAAAAATTTTTTTGCTTTGATTTTATTTTGTTTAAATCTATTTTAATTAATTTTTTTAATGGTTTTGATAAATTATTAATTTTTTTTATAGAAATTTTTTTTTTTGAAGTTCTTGATATTATTTCAATATGGTCAAATGAAAGATTTTTATTTCCATTTAGAGGAATCGATTTATCACTATTAACAAGTAATCTAGATTCATTACCATAATAGAAATTACACACTCTAGTGTAATATCTTCTCATTTCTTTTCTTAATGAACTATTTTTGGTTTTAAACCCATTGCACCCAAAGCTGAGCTTTGATCATCATTTTCTTTTGGTTTTTCCACTATTTTATCTTTTGGGTATAAATTTTTATTAATTATATTTTCAATTTCTTCACCTGTTAAAGTTTCATAAGTAATCAGAGCTTTAGCAATTTTGTGTAAATCATCAATTTTTTCAGTTAATATTTTTGTAGCCTGATTATATCCCTCATCAACTAGCTTTCTAATTTCTTTATCTATTTTTTGAGCTACTTCCTCTGAAACAGATTGCGTTTGAGTTACAGATCTTCCTAAAAATACTTCTTCTTGGTTTTCTCCATACTCTATTGGTCCCATTTCCTCGCTCATTCCATATTTTGTAACCATAGCCCTAGCAAGTTGTGTAGCTTGATTAATATCTGACCCACTACCACCTCCTGCACCAGTAGAAATATTATCTTTTCCAAAAATCAATTCTTCGGCAACTCTACCACCAAAGCATACAGCCATTCTAGCTTTTAGGTATTTTATTGAATATCCATGCTTATCTCTTTCAGGTAAATTCATAACCATACCTAGGGCTCTACCTCTTGGAATAATTGTTGCTTTATGTATTGGATCATAGCTTGGCATATTAAATGAAACTAAAGCATGTCCACCTTCATGATATGCTGTTAATTTTTTTTCGTCCTCTGTCATTACCATTGAACGTCTCTCAGATCCCATCATCACTTTATCTTTGGCTTCTTCAAATTCAATTAGTGTAACAATTCTTTTATTTTTTCTTGCAGCCAATAAAGCAGACTCATTTACTAGATTAGCTAAATCAGCTCCTGAAAACCCAGGCGTTCCTCTTGCTATAGTTCTTAAATTTACATCTGGTGCCATTTTAATTTTTTTAACATGCACTTTTAAGATTTTTTCTCTTCCAATAATGTCTGGATTTGAAACAACTACCTGTCTATCAAATCTACCAGGTCTTAATAAAGCTGGATCAAGAACGTCAGGCCTGTTAGTTGCAGCAATTATAATAACACCTTCGTTAGTTTCAAACCCATCCATCTCTACTAACAATTGGTTTAAAGTCTGTTCTCTTTCATCATTTCCACCACCTAATCCAGCTCCTCTACTTCTACCGACTGCATCTATTTCATCTATAAAAATAATACATGGTGAATTTTTTTTACCTTGCTCAAACATGTCTCTTACTCTTGAAGCTCCCACCCCAACAAACATTTCTACAAAATCTGAGCCTGAAATTGTAAAAAAAGGAACACCAGCTTCTCCAGCTATTGCTCTTGCTAATAAAGTTTTTCCAGTTCCTGGAGGTCCAACTAACAAAGCACCTCTTGGTATTTTTCCTCCAAGTCTACTAAATTTCTTTGGATCTTTTAAAAATTCTACGATTTCTTCAACCTCTTCTTTTGCTTCCTCTACACCAGCAACATCATTAAATGTAACTTTGCCTTTAAGCTCGTTCATCATTTTGGCTTTAGATTTTCCAAATCCCATCGCACCACCCTTGCCACCTTGCATTTGTCTCATAAAGAAAATCCAGACTGCAATTAATAGCAACATTGGGAACCAAGATAAAAGAACTCCAAACAATGATGGCATTTTTTCATCTAAAGGTGCTGCCGAAATACTAACTCCTTTATCTGATAGTTTTTCAATTAAGTTAGGGTCATTAGGAGAGTATGTAGAAAAGGAGTTACCATTAGAAAAAACTCCTTTAATATTATTACCTTGAATGTCAACTTTCAAAACCTCACCATTTTCTACGGAGGTTAAAAATTCTGAAAATATAATTTGATTTCCACCTCTGACGTTTGATTGTGGGTTCTTAAACATATTGTATAGACCAATAGTCAAGAAGACTATAATTCCCCACATAGCGAGATTTTTTAAATTCATGGTAGTAAGATAATAATTATTACAAGATTAACAAGTGACAAAATATCATTAAATATTTATATTTTATTACTCTTTTGACAATATAACAGTCCTATTAACCTTTTTAATTAAACATCCTCCCAAAGTAACTTTAAAAGAAGATTTAGATTTTACCAAATCAATAATCTTATCAATTTTTTTTCCTCTAACAGTATAATATTTCTTTCCAATAATTTTTATTATTTCACCAAAAGATCTAAATATAACTTCTTCTGATTGAGAAAAAAAATTTTCTTTTAGAATTGCATTTTTTTTTTGAAAAATAGTTACATTTTTTTCTAGGTTTTTTTTTGTATAAAATTTTATATTTTCATTAGCGAATTTTAAATTTTTTATTGTTAAAAAAAATTTATTTTTATCCAGTCCCTCTAAGCTTAATTCTTTTAATAAATTTCTAACTTTAACTCTCTTAAATTTATCATCTTCATTTGATGGATCTTCAATATATGATTTAAAAACAAATTTGCTAATATAAACTAAATCATCTTTTTCAATATTTATTAAGGGTCTAATTAAATTGATATTATTTTTTTGTACTTCACTACCCAACGAGACTAATCCTTGCAAACCACTTCCTCTTAAAATTCTTATAAAAAAATTTTCAAATAAATCATCTAAATGATGACCCACTAAAATATTTTCTATTCTGTTTTTTTTTGCTTTATCACACAACAGCTCGTATCTTTTTTCTCTAGCAATAGATTGAATATTTTTCTTAGGTTTGGGCCCCCTCCAAGTTAAAATATTTAATTTTATAGAAAAATTTTTTAATTTTTTTTGAACATATTTAGCTTCTAATGTTGAATTTTTTCGTAATTTATGATCAACAGTAAAATATTTTACTTTCAAAGATTTTTTGATTGAATAGATCTTTGATAAAAAAGTTAGCGCTAGACTATCTGGGCCTCCTGAAACAGCTACAATAAAATTTTTATTAATTGCTAATTTGCCCTCAAATTCTTTATAGATTTTAAGAGTTCGCCTATCTTTTAATTTATTTAATAAAAACTTATGAGTCTTCTTTGATGCATTCGAATTTTTTTGACTCATATTTTGCTTTTTGAATTACTGATTGGTTAGCTTTAGGATATTGTAACTCGACTCCATTTATCATCTTACACCCCTGGTCTTTTTCTCCAATTTGAACCATTGATACACCAAGTTTTAATAGATTTATAGGAGCCTTATTGCCTTTTGGATATTTTTGATACCCTTCTAGATAAGCTGATGCGGCATCAGTGTAAAGTTGTCTTATTCTAAATGTTTCTGCATACCAATACTGAGCGCTGCCAGCTAATTCATGTTCACTATTAGAAAGCACAAACTCTCTAAAAGCTCTTTCAGCAGTACTATAATCACCAACCTTTAAAAAACTCGTTGCAAATTCGTACTGTTTTTTTGGTGATAAATCTTGTGGTAATATTTTCTCCTCAGCTTGAAAAGTTTCTGTCACAACAGTCGCTGTTGTATCTACAGATTGAATTTGTTGTGTTGTTTCAGATGTCTCTGTATCTTTGTATGATATTGAGCCAAGATCTTGTGGCTGAGAGCTTCCAGGTAATATTTCAGTTTTTGTATCTGTTTTTGGTTTTGAGGATAGTTGTGTTGTAATTTCACCAGAACTTATTGCAGACTCTATATCTTGAAATCTTATCTGATTATCAGCTTGAATTTTTGATAGCCTATTTGATAATTTATCTAATTTAAAATTAATTTCTTCAAATTTATTGGTTAATTCTCGAAATTGACTTTCAACTTCAGATAATTTTAATAGATGTCTTGTAAGAACATCCTCTGAATTATTGTCTAGCCCAATAGTTGACTGTTCATTTGATGATTTGATTTCAATTGAACCACAGCTGCCCAGGTGTACTGTGAATCGTTGGCTCTACGGCCTCTAGGGCATACGCTTCCGCGGCCTTTAAGTTTTGCGCGTCAGCAATAACAGCTACTTGTAGCCCTTGTGCGTCAACGATACGGCGGTGTACCCCTGACATCTGGGCCATAAAGTCTTGCAGTTCACTATCCTTCGCGAGGCGATCATCAAGCTTTCTTAAGTTTCGGATGCCTTCAAGACCACCCTGCTCGTGTGCGCGAAGCGCCAATGGGCTCATGCCCGCGGTTGCCGCCGTCATGGCGAGGCTATGGCCGCTCCCGGTAATTGATTGGTCTCGTCGCGCGCGGATTTGGTTTACGAGTTCACGTATGCGAGGTCCCTCGTTAAACCGAGTGTTGGAAAACGTATCGTGCATGAGCGCTACTTGCTGCTGAGAGCGA
>OAPQ01000079.1_pt1 | contig 12439 bp, 8 predicted proteins | sample 1498871 | NCBI WGS metagenome assembly OAPQ01 (sample SAMEA3275646, study PRJEB22092) | marine metagenome | biome: ENVO: 01000023; feature: ENVO: 00002042; material: ENVO: 00002149 | collected 2014-06-21T11:10:00+00 | depth 0 m
GCAGTGGCGGCAGCCGCAGCCTTTTGGCCGAGAGCACCCTTACTCGCGATGCTTGGAAGCACATTTCCCAGCAGTGACGTGCTTTTAATATGGCATCGTTGCCAACGCAAATCTTCGCCTGTACTCACCGTCCACAGCGTTGCGGAATCAATATTACCGTCCGGCGGTGCAGGAATATCGAAGGCGTAAGCAAAAAACGTCGGTCGCACTACCTCGGGAAACGCATGACCGCGCTTTGGCGTGACGCCGCGGGTAATTTGCAAGTAAATGCCCAGATTGCCGTTGCCATTTCGGGTCAGCAGTTCTTTAAAAATGTCGAGTAAGTCGTCTCGAGTCCAAGGGATGTCCATCTGGACCTCGCGTAAACCTCGTTCAAGTCGATTCAAGTGCAGATGTGCGCCCACTAGGCGGCCTCCGTACGAAGGAATAACCTCGTAGATGCCGTCGCCGAACAAAAATCCACGGTCCATTGGCGAGACACGTGCGTCCTCGAGCGGTAAAAACTCATTATTGAGATAAGCAATTGTCATAGAGCGGCTCACATTACCCAAAATTACGCGCTTGCTAGATTAATCCAGCGCTCTATAGTACGTGAGCATTGGACTGTATAAAAAGGATAAAGAAGCATGCCGACTATTACTGATCATGCAATTGCTACCCCCAATAAACCTGCCTTCATTATGGGGGCAACCGGAGAATGTGTGACCTTCGGTGAGCTCGATGCCAGGGCAAACCAGGTCGCCCAGTTGCTTCGTGCCGAGGGTGTTCAGCAGGGGCAACACATTGCGATGATGATGAAAAATTGTCGAGAATTCATGGAAGTGATGTTTGGGTGTATGCGTGCAGGTGTTGTCTTTACGCCGATTAGTACGCACCTCAAAAAAGATGAAACGGCCTACATTCTGAACAATTGTCGTGCCCAGCTGTTTATCGCATCAGGGTCGTTAGTGGAGGTTGCCGCTGAAGCCGCTGAGCAGGCACCGCAATTACAGCGCAGTTTCGTGATCAAGGGTGAGAAAGCAGGTTTTTCAGACTGGCATGCTGCACTGGTTGAACAATCCGCCGACCCGATCCCAGATCAAAGCCTTGGGGTGCCAATGTTGTATTCATCAGGGACAACTGGAAAGCCCAAAGGGGTATTTAGAGCACCTGAGAATATCGATCTCGATGCGCCGCACCCCTTAAAATTAGCCGGCGCCTATTACGGCTTCAATGCCGATACCGTCTATCTCTCGCCGGCGCCGCTCTATCATGCAGCGCCGCTTCACTACAACACATTGAACCTCATACAAGGCGGCACATCGATCATTATGGAGCGTTTTGATCCACAAGAGGCTTTAGCATTGATCGAGAAGTATAAGACCACGCACAGTCAGTGGGTGCCGGTCATGTTCGTCCGTATGCTTAAACTGCCCGAGTCCATTCGCGCCCAATATGACGTCTCCAGTATGCAACGGGCGATTCACGCCGCGGCACCTTGTCCCATTGATATCAAACGACAAATGATCGACTGGTGGGGGCCTGTTATTTGCGAATATTACTCCTCGAGTGAAGGCGTTGGGTTTACCATCATCGACGCTGAGGATTGGCTGGCCCATCCCGGGTCGGTTGGCAGGCCGTTAACGGGGATCCCTAAGATTCTTGATGAACAACTGCAGGAGTTACCGGTCGGCGAAGTGGGGCAGATCTACTTTGCAGAGGTGGCACGCTTTGAATACTTTGATGAGCCTGGCAAGACCGAAGAGGCTTTTGATACTCGGGGCTGGGGCACAGTGGGGGACATGGGCTACCTCGACGGGGAGGGGTATCTCTACCTCACGGACCGCAAGAACTTTATGATTATTACCGGGGGCGTCAACGTGTATCCGGCGGAGATCGAAGGATTGCTGGTGACACATCCTCAGGTCGCGGATGTCGCTGTGTTTGGTATACCCAACGAAGAATTTGGCGAGGAAGTAAAAGCAGTGGTTCAGCTTATGAATCACGCGGAGGCTAGCCAAGAGACCGCTGAGGCGTTGATGCACTGGATGAAGGAGCGACTCTCCTCAGTGAAAGTGCCCAAGAGCGTTGACTTCATGGAGCAGTTGCCGCGAATGGACAACGGCAAGCTCTACAAACGACACCTGATGGACGCCTACCACTGAGTCCCTGACGACGCATTCAAGGCGCGCATCGCTTTGAACGTCATCGAATACCGACGCTTGCGGCGGCCATAATGGTGAGCGCAGCAATCACCGGAATGACCACTGTAATAACGCCTGTGTCACGATAGGCCTCTTTGTGCGTCAGTTGAGTAATGGTGAGCATGGTAATGACTGCGCCGCAGTGTGGCAGTGAGTCGAAACCGCCCGCCGCAACAGTTGCCACGCGGTGAACCACCTCTGGGTCAAGACCCATTGCGATGTAGTCCTGCGCCATCGTCTGCATAAAGATTTGTAATCCGCCGGACGCGGACCCTGTCACGGCAGAAATAACACTGATTGAGCCAAACAAGGACAGCAGTGGAGGCAGGCTAGAGTTTAGTACGACATCCCCTAACTGTTGGAACCCCGGTGTTTGTACCACAACGCCGCCGTACCCAATGATGGCGGCGCTGTTGAGCATCGGCATCAATGAGTCATTGGTGCCATTGCCTAGCGTAGTAAAGGCGGTCTGTCGAATACTGCGAAATAGCGCCAAGCAGAGGATGGTGCCAATGCCCAATGAAATGCTGGGCCACATAATGGGCTCGGAACCGGCAAACCGCATGAGTTCGCCAAGCGTCCCCGACGCAGTGCTGATGAGTCGGGGCGACACGATAAGCCCGATCACGATCACCAAGGGGAATACGGCCCAGTACCAGGGTGGAAGGTTTGCGCTGTTATTCTCTTGAATGACATCTCGTGGGCCAGGGACGAAGCCTTCGCCTGCCGCTTTTGCACGCACCCGCTGATGCTCCAAATACCAAATGCCCAGAACGACCATGACTGCCGCCGCGATCATGCCCAGCATCGGCGCCGCAGTGAGACTTGTATTTAACGCGGACGCTGAAATAGCATTTTGAATCGAGGGGGTGCCCGGTAATGCAGTGAGCGTAAACGTGCCCGCCCCCAAAGCAAGCGCGGCGCAAAAAAGGCGCTTTGGGATATTGGCTTCTTTGAGTAATTGCAGGCCCAGTGGGTAGACCGCAAAAATAACCACAAAGACCACCACGCCCCCGTAAGTGAGGGCGGCACAGGCAATGGTGGTAATAATAAGCGCTCGGTCGGCCCCCAGCTTCCTCACTAAAGCCAGGGCAATACTCGCCGCGGCACCGCTGTCGCCCATGGCGCGACCAAAAATAGCGCCTGCAGCGAACAGGAAGAAAAATTTGCCGGCAAATGTAAACGCGCCCAGTGGGCCAGTAGCAAAGCCATTCATCAGCGAATCGGCTAACGGCAGAGCGTTTGTAATAATGACAAAGAGCGAGCTTAGAATTGCCGCGAACATGATGTCTACGCCGCGTAAGGCCATCCAAATGAGCAGTGCAACACTGCCTGCGAGTCCCAGGTACCCAATGGCTTCCATATTTTTTGCCTCCTCATCGCGTTGAGACGCTTCAGTGGTGAGAACCCAGCGGCTCGTTGCCGTTCGTCACCGGTCGACCTTACACTATCGCTTCGATTCTATCAGTGGGTGCTCGTTTGACAGTCAAACAGTCGGAGCAAACTCAAGCGAGTGTCATTGCGCGGCACCGCTACTTAGCGGTATTGCACCAGTTCACAATGAGTCAGGCGTCTATGACTTCCGTGGATGATATTTGCTGGAATATCGCAAAGACCGCCATTGGTGATTTGGGTTTTGTTGACTGTGTGGTCTATATCATCAGTGCAGACGGTGAACAGCTGATTCAACGCGCAACACCTAACGACAAAAAGAGATTACTCGGTGTAGGCGGCGCCCATTGCTGAAAGAGGCTCAACCATCGCAGCCTTCGCTTCCGCCTCAGGACTGGAAGCCGTACCAATCAATGCGCGCTTTCTGATGCCCTGTGTGATCGATGCGAGTCTGAAAAAACAAAACGCCATGTAAAAGTTCCAGTCGTCAATGCCGGCGGTTCCTGTCCGTTCGCAGTACCGACGGATATAGCGCTCATCGTCAGGTATATTGAGGTCGGCACGGTCGAGTCCTGCCAGTCCGTTGATGCCAGATTCGCGAGGGAACTGCCACGCCATTAATTGGTATGCGAGATCGGCGAGGGGGTGCCCCAAGGTTGAAAGCTCCCAGTCCAAGACCCCGATGATTTTAGGCTCGGTGGGGTGGAAGATCATATTGTCGAGGCGGTAGTCCCCATGCACGAGTGAGACGCGCCCATCGTCCTCGGGCATGTGGTTTGGCAACCACTCGATCAGTTTTTCCATGGCGGGGATACGGGTCGTTTCGGCGGCTCGATATTGTTTGGTCCATCGACCAATTTGTCGTTCAAAGTAATTACCGGGTTTCCCGTAATCACTCAAGCCGACAGCGTGAATGTCAACGTTGTGCATGTCGGCCAGAACCTGGTTCATCTGATCGTAAATCTCCCCACGGTCTGCGTCGTTAACCTCGGGAAGTGCTGGGTCCCAAAATATACGACCTTCTAAATACTCCATGACGTAAAACATCGACCCAATAATCGTTTCGTCCTCACACAGAGCCACGGGAACGGGTACCGGCACATTGGTCGATGACAAGGCCGAGAGGACCTTGAACTCGCGATCAACAGCGTGCGCGGATGCGAGGAGTGTGCCTTGCGGTTTCCTGCGTAAGACGTATTGTCGATCGCCCGCGGTAAGCTTGAAGGTGGGGTTTGATTGCCCTCCCGAGAACTTTTCGGCGGTTAAGGGGCCTTGAAATTCTGGGACATGACGCCTAATCCAAGTGTCTAAGTGCGTTAAGTCGAGTCCCTGCGCCATTTTTTGCTCCCCAATCTAGCCAACTGTTCGATGTTTCAGTATTGTGCTTTAGCGCGTTATACACGCCGCCCCACCGGGCCGCAAACTGCTTGAGTGAAAACGCGCGACAAGCCAGATAGGCAAACAATAACGATAAACACACGCGGTAGGGAGATAAACAAAGAATGTCTGTTGTAACGCAGTTTAAAGAAGCGCTCGAGATGACAACTGCACCGGGCGGATTGTTGGAGTTGACGACCATTGAGCGCGACGGGGTGCCCGTAAAAGCGTTTGCTCAAGCCCCCGGCTCTATGAGGGACTTATGGGCGCTTTCTACAGCACATGGGGACTCAGAGTACCTTGTTTATCAGGATGAGCGATGGACCTATGCTCAGGCGGCTAAAGTCGTGGCGGAATTTGCCGCATGGCTGACGGTGCAAGGCATCGAGCCCGGCGATCATGTGGCGATTGCGATGCGCAACTACCCAGAATGGATGATGTCGCACTGGGCAATAAACAGTATCGGTGCGGCAGTCGTGGGCATGAACGCCTGGTGGGTTGCTGACGAACTGGACTACGCCCTGAACGATTCAAAACCCAAGGTCCTCATCGCCGACGATCGACGTTTGGAGGCTTTTGCACAACTGCAAGAAAAGTACCCCGACATCACCGTGGTCTCGGTTCGTGAAACAAACTCGCCGGTGGACGCAATTGATTTTCATTCCGCTAAGATCGACGGCGCTCAATTACCAGCGCTGGACATAGACCCCGATAGCGTCGCATGCATTTTCTACACCTCGGGAACGACGGGACGGCCTAAAGGCGCGCAACTGACGAACCGTGGATGCGTGACCAATGTCTTGAACGTCGTGGCGATGGGTCGGACTTACGCGACGGCCGCGGCACTTTCCAAGGCAGATAGCGCCTCCGATGTGGCCGTTCAGTCTCCGCCCGCGGCGACCTCGCTGATCGCAACGCCGCTGTTCCACGTGACCGCTAACAATTGTGCCGTACAAGCCGGTACGCTCGCGGGCAGTCGTTTTATTCTGATGTACAAGTGGGACACACTAGACGCATTAAAACTCATTGAGGCTGAGGGTGTTAATACCATCAGCGCAGTGCCAATGATGACGCGCGAACTACTGAATCACCCTGAGTTTAGTGACTACGACACGTCAAGTCTCGCCAGCATGGGCGGCGGAGGCGCTGCGATGCAACCTGACTTGGCACGCAAGGTCGATGAGCAGACGAAAAAAGCCCGTCCTGCCCAAGGTTACGGTATGACAGAGGTCTGTGGAATCATCACTTATATTGCCGGCGACGTATTCCTCGATCGTCCTGAGAGCTGCGGTTATCTTGCGCCGACATTCGAGGGTCGCGTGATCGACGCAGAGGGCGCAGTGCTCGCCTCAGGCGAGGTGGGAGAGGTGTGTGTCAAGGGTGCTGCGGTCATTAAAGGATACCTTAATCGACCCGAAGCCACGGCAGAAACCATTGTCGACGGCTGGCTCCACACGGGCGATATTGGTTATTTTGATGAGGATGGATTTCTGTTTCTCGTCGATCGCGCCAAAGACATGATTCTGCGTGGTGGTGAGAACATTTACGGTGCTGAGGTTGAGTTTGCCGTATTCGATCATCCCGCAGTGCTTGAGTGTGTGGCTTTTGCTGTCCCCGACGATCGCTTTGGGGAGGAGGTGGGTGCGGCCATTCACCTCAAGGACGGTGCAATGTTAGACGCTGCAGGGCTTCGAGAGCACCTGTCGACACGTCTCGCTGCCTTTAAAGTGCCGCGCTACATTTGGTTTCTCGCTGAGCCGCTACCGCGCAATGCGAATGGGAAGTTCCTCAAGCGCGAACTTCGCGATGTCCTTGATCCTACATCCGCAGACTAAGCGTTCAGTGAATCAGATAAGACAATAACACTGGGCCTAGCCTGCGAAAATAAGAGGGATAACTGATGAGTCAGTACGAAACGCTCGACGTCACTCAAGAGGGCGGCATCATGACGATCGCACTCAATCGACCCGAAAAAATGAATACGTTTAACACGACTTTGCGTCGAGAAATTGCGCAAGCAGCGATTGCTGCGAATCTTGAAGACTCGGTCCGTGTTGTCATTTTGACCGGTAACGGCCGGGCATTTAGTGCCGGCGCCGATCTCTCTGAGGACACTGGAATGTCTAACGGTCACTCGGTAGAAAGCGACCTCAACTTTGAGTACAAGCCAGGCGTACTCGCAATACACAACAGTTCCAAGCCCTGGATTGCCGTTATCAATGGACCTTGCGCTGGGATTGCCTACTCGTACGCAATGGCCTGTGACTTGGCATGTATGGGTGAGAAGGCGTTTTTATATCAACCGTTCTCTGCGATCGGCTTGGTTCCTGATGGGGGCGCGACGTGGCTCATTCCTCGTTTGGTAGGGACAAAGCGCGCTTACGAGTTGATGGCTTTGGGGGAAAAACTCACAGCGGACAAGGCGTTAACAATGGGGATGGTCAATCGGGTATTTCCCGATGAAACCCTGCGTCAGGACGGGCTGGCTTTTGCGCAGGAGGTGGCAGAGCGGTCACCACTGGCGTTGCGTTACACAAAAGCGGCGGTCAACTTTGGCCAGACTCATTCCCTCGATGAAACCATTTCCAGAGAAGCAACGTTGCAGGCCATCTGTATCGACAGTGACGATGCGAAGAATGCGGTCATTTCTTTTTTCAACAAGCAAAAGCCGCAGTGGAAAGGTCAGTGAAACGCAACGTCATTCTTCAGCGGCGACAGACGGTAGGTACAACCATGGTTAATAAAAAGATTATTTCTGGACTGGTTGCACTACTGGTCGCCTTGCCTGCACTCGCGAGTGAAAAGCAGGTGTATTGGGGTGATACGCACCTGCATACTAATCGTTCCTTTGATGCGTTTACTAACCGAAACTTTTCCGTGGGCCCCGATGAAGCCTATCGCTTTGCACGAGGCATACCGGTTGAACACCCCGGTCATAAAGCGCGGGTGCAACTGGAGACACCGCTCGACTTTTTAGTGGTGTCAGATCACGCAGAATTCTTGGGCGCGATTCGCCATTTATACAATGTGGGTATCTCCACAGATGACATGGGTTTTGTTCAGAAGCTTCGTACGTGGTACGTCCAATATTTGATTCGCGATGCGATAAAAAAGGGAGAGGGTCGTAGTTTTTTTGTGCGTCAGTTGCCCGAGCCTTTCGATACGCCGCAGGAGGCCATTTCAGAGTGGGATCTCGCCGGCTCGGTATTTCCGACAGTGCCTGTAATTGAGGATCAGGCGTGGCGCGATATTGCTGACGCCGCTGAGGCCAATAATGTACCGGGTGAGTTTTCTGCGATTTTAGGTTGGGAATACAGTTTGATTCCTGGCGGCGCAAACCTGCATCGTGTCGTCATGACAGATTTGGACGGTGAGTCGGCGAAGGCTTTTCAGCCGTTTGGCTCGGATGACAGTTTGTATCCCGAAGATTTGTGGGCCTGGCTGGATAAGACCAGTCAGGACACGGGTGGAAATTTTATTGCCATTCCGCACAACTCAAACATTTCAAAGGGGGCTATGTTTGACACCATTACCATGCGCAATGAGCCTATCGGTCCCGAATACGCCGAGATTCGCCGGCGTTGGGAGCCTATTGTCGAGATAACGCAATACAAGGGCGACTCGGAGGCGCATCAAACGTTATCGCCTGATGACCCGTTTGCCGACTTTGAAAATTATCCCTATTACATTCAGCGAGACTGGACTGAGTACAAACCGCAAGTGGGCGATTTTGTTCGTTCGGCATTGATCCGTGGGCTGCAGTTGGAGCAGAAAATAGGTGTCAACCCTTACCAGTTTGGCGTCATTGGTTCCACTGACGCCCACACAGGGCTGGCGGCTGCCGAGGAAAGTAATTTCCACGGCAAGTTTGCAACCGACTCAATGCCCTCAGCAAAGCTCGATGGATGGTCCGACAATGCGAACAGTTCGTTTGGGTGGGCCATGGGCGCCCAGGGCTTGGCGGCTGTGTGGGCCGAGGAAAATACACGCGAAGCGATTCTTGCGGCCATGAAGCGGCGAGAAACGTACGCCACCACGGGCCCTCGGATCGGTCTCAGGTTCTACGCAGGTTATGATCTCGATGGGGCTTTGCTGACGTCATCATCGCTCCCCACAGACCTCAGTGACGCCGTGGCCATGGGCGGTGAAATTGCAGCCAAGGGTGCATCTGCCCCCACGTTTTTAGTGCAGGCGATGGCCGATCCGAAGTCTGGCGCACTTGACCGCATTCAGATTGTAAAAGGCTGGATCAGCGAAGAAGGCGATGCGCGCGAGCAGGTCTTTGATGTGGCTTGGTCGTCTGATGATCGCTTACAACCCGACGGATCACTGGCAGCCGTGAGCAACACCGTGGACCTTGAGACCGGTAGCTGGAGTAACGCTCACGGTGCCGCAACGTTGATGGCGCAGTGGCAAGACCCTCGTTTTGACCCAGCAGAATCAGCGTTTTATTACGTACGCGTTCTGGAGGTGCCAACGCCTCGTCACTCGCTGCTTGATAAGCTTGCCCTGAGTGACGATGTTGAGACGCGACGGCCCGACGTCATCCAAGAGCGCGCGTACTCGTCACCTATCTGGTATCGACCTGATTAAGCTCGTCTCACGTGGCGACAATAAGCCGTATGCCTTGAAGGCGAGGTTCCGCTCGATTGAGCGCCTCTAGCGTATCGTGCTCCAGTGATCGTACGGTCGCAATTTCGTCGCTTCTTACGGAGCCGTTTCGTTCTCCCAAGGCTTCGAGGCGATGTGCCTCGTGTGTCAGCTCTTGAGACACCCGGGTGTGCGCATCGACCTTGAGTGAGGTGACACGCTCCAAGGCCCGCTGTTCTAGGTGTTTAAGGGCCGTTACGACTTTCGGTCTGAGCTCTCTAATGACACCCGCACTTTGCGTGATGCTGACGGGTTTGAGCAATCTCGTCAGGGTTTCGCAATTCACAGCCTCGCTGAGATCACGTCCCTCCAAGGAGATAAGAAATCGGAGAGGGGATTGATCAAGGTAACGACCGATTTGTAAGCGTTTTGGGGCTTGGCAGTCTGCCGTGTGTAGCGTCTCAATCAGTACGGTGCCAGGCTTGATACTCTTTTGTTTGATCAGTGCAACTGACGCATTTCCGAGCTCGGAGTGATAAACAACATCGATCGTCTCTCTGACCAATGGGTGCTCCCAAGTTAGAAAATGAAGGTCATCGCGCGCGAGCGCGAGCTCGCGTGTGAAGGTGCAGGTAATGCCGCCTTCATCAAGGAGCGGTAATTCACCGGTAACGAGGTTTTCGGTGGGCTTTAAAATCAAGCATCCCTCGGATCCTGGCTCTGTATGAATGCCCAGTCGATCGAATAAATTGTCTGTGTAAGCAACCAACTCATCTGTGCGCTCATTACTCTCGAGCTGCTCTATAAGGGCACTCGCTCTGGGTCGATCGTGCGACGTAATCTCAAGCAGTCTGTCCCGTCCACGGTCCATCTGACTGATGAGCTGAACGCGCAGGCGCTGCGTGTCCTTGAGTAAAGCGTCGCTGAGCTCACCTGAGGACTCGCAGTCTCTAAGCGCGTCACCGAGCTCGCTGAAGACCAGATGACCGATCGAGCAGCTTGACTCAAAGGCATTAAGCCCTTCGTGAAGCCAGCGGAATCTGACGACCTCCGCTGACTGCTCAATGAGGGGAACGTGGACATTCACTGTGCCGGATTGTCCGATGCGATCGAGCCGTCCAATGCGCTGTTCGAGTAAATCGGGATGCTCTGGCAAGTCGTAACACACTAAGTGCTGCGCAAACTGAAAGTTACGTCCTTCACTGCCAATTTCAGAGCAGATGAGTGCTCTTGCGCCACCGTCTTCATCCGCGAAATAAGCAGCGGCTCGGTCGCGCTCAAGCAAAGAGAGGTCCTCATGAAAGGAAGCGCACCGGATTCCTACTTGCAGGTGAAGATAGTGCTCAAGCGCCATTGCGGTTTCTTTTTCGCGGCAGATCACCAATACCTTTTGCTGTTTGAGCGTCTTGAGCAAGGCGGCTAACCACAGCGCTCGCGCGGAGGTTGCAATATTGGCGGTCTCAGCCTCAGGGGGCAGCGGGTGCTGGTGAAGGACCCGTTGGGGAAAACCTGAGACAGACTTTCTTGAGTTTCGAAACAGTACGCGACCTGTGCCGTATTGATCGACCAGTGCACGAATCATCTCGTCGGGCGATTGTGAGGCATCGATTCCAAGCGGCAGTGTTGCGACCCGCTCGCCTCGGCGCAGCGCCTCAATCAGTTCGTGGGTCTCCTCAAAGTTCCGCTGCTCAGCGACGAATCGATCAAGATCACTAAAACGATCGGGATCGAGCAGTTGAAGTCGCGCAAAGTGACTGTCAATGCCGGATTGGCCTGGAGTGGCTGTGAGGAGCAGCAGTCCGCGTGTCACGGTAGCCAAATGGGTGAGCGCGATGTCGGTTTGTGACTGCGCGGCCGCGCCAAGATCAAGGTGATGGGCTTCATCGACTATTAAAAAGTCCCATTCGGACTCAAGAAGACGCGCGCGAGCCTCGGCGTTATGTTCAATAAATGACCAGGGCGTTAACACCAGTTGATCATTTGCAAAGTCAAACGTGTCTTCCTCGGCGTCAAGACGGGCTTCATCGTAAATAGAAAACTGAAAGTTGAAGCGCCTGAGCATTTCCACCAGCCATTGATGGAGCAGCGAGTCTGGCACTGCGATCAGCACTCGCTGAACTCGCCCACGCAGTATCTGCTGAGATAAAATTAATCCCGCTTCAATCGTCTTCCCAAGACCCACTTCGTCAGCAAGGAGGACGCGAGGCGCGAAGCGCCGCCCAACTTCACTTGCGACATACAGTTGATGCGAGAGGAGGGACGTTCTTGCGCCGACCAGTCCACTGCTGTCACTGGATAACTGGCGTGCTCGTTCGGTCAGGGTCTGGTACCTGAGGTAGAAATCACCCACCTTATCGAGCTGGTTGTTGAGCAGACGATCCTGTGGCGTATTGACTGAGACCTCGGGCGCGATAAATTGCTCGTGAACGGTAAATGTTTCGCCCGATAACGGCTCGACAGTCTCGTAGCTCAATGTGCCGGCAATGTCGTCAACGGCGGTAACCTCTAAAAGTCGCCCATTGATGTGTGTCAGCGGGTCGCCAATTTTGAGTTCGTAGCGTGTCAGTGGGGCGCGATCAATAGCATAGGTCCGCTCTTCCTCAGCCGACGGATACAACAAGGTGATTCGCCTGGGATCGACCTCGACGCAAATGCCCAAACCCAGTTCAAGATCGGCATGACTGATCCAGCGTTGCCCAATAGAAAAGCTCATGCTGACTCGCTAAAAAAGCAATCGATGCTGTTTCTGTGCGCTGTTTTGAGGAGCGTTTGAATACTTACACCTTTTAATTCAGCAATTGTTTGTGCGATGAACGGTAAATAATAGGGCGCATTCGGTACGCCGCGATACGGCACCGGCGTGAGGTACGGTGCGTCGGTTTCAAGGAGTATTTTCT
>OAPQ01000082.1_pt1 | contig 12388 bp, 17 predicted proteins | sample 1498871 | NCBI WGS metagenome assembly OAPQ01 (sample SAMEA3275646, study PRJEB22092) | marine metagenome | biome: ENVO: 01000023; feature: ENVO: 00002042; material: ENVO: 00002149 | collected 2014-06-21T11:10:00+00 | depth 0 m
CTTCTTTTTCTTTTATAAATTTTAAAACATTTGCTGCGCTCATTTTGTCTCCTATATAATTTTATGAGTGGTAATTAACAAATTAATCGCGAAAAATATTGCTTATTTAATAAATAACACCTATGCAATTTTCACATAAGTATTGTATTTATTCAATATTATTTAATAAGTTTTTCATAATGAACCCATTACTGAACAAAGAGCCAGTTAAAAGAGCTGAAAAAGCAATTAAAGCATTTAATTCTGATTTAGAAATTATTTGTTTGGAAAAAACAGCACGTACCGCACAAGATGCTGCTACAGCCTTGGGTTGTAATGTTGGCGCAATTGTTAAAAGCTTATTATTTAAAACTGAAGATAATTTCATTCTTTGTTTAGTGTCTGGAGATAAAAGATGCTCCTTAAATAAACTTAAAAATATTTTTAATATTAAAGATGTTTCTATGGCACATCCAAATGAAGTTAAAAAAATTACTGGATATACAATTGGTGGAGTTTCTCCTGTAGGACATTTAAATGAATTAAAAATCTATATTGATAATAATTTAGAAAGATTTACAACCATTTTTGCTGCAGCAGGACACCCAAACTGTGTTTTTAAAATAGATTTTAAACAATTAACAATCTTAACTAACGGTGAAAAAAAAGAGATTACAGAATGAGACAACCAAAATTAATAGATTATATTTTATTAACAGTTCTAGCTTTGATTTGGGCTTCAGCTTTTTTTAATATCAAGATAGCTACTTATTCTTTTGGACCTGTAACCATCGCCTTTTTAAGAGTTTTTTTTGGAGCTATTCCAGTTTTGCTTCTTTGCTATTATAAAAATATAAAAATTGAAGCGTTTTCAAAAGATTGGCACTGGTTTGCGATGATAGGGTTTATTAATTTAGTAGCTCCATTTTTCTTAATAGCATATGGAGTTAAATCAGTTCAAAGTAACCTGGCGGCAATTTTAATGTCTACTACCCCTTTAAGCTCAACAATATTGGGGCATTTTTATACAAAAAATGAAAAGTTTAATTTAGTAAAAACGATTGGAATTTTAATTGGGTTTTCAGGAATTGTTTTTTTATTTTCTGACAATCTTTTAATTGATGAAAATAATTTTGGATCAGCATTATTAATATTACTTGGCTCAACTTGTTATGTAATTGGTGGTGTTTTAACTTTAAAGATTAGTAAGAAAAAAAATGAAAATGTAACAGGGTCAATATTGATTTGGGCAATTATAATTTTAATTCCATTAGTAAGCTTTATAGAGCAACCTTGGCAATCAATTCCAAGAACAGACTCTTTGATTTCAGTCATATACTTGGGAATTGTTCCTACGGGTGTAGCATGGTTATTGAGATTTAGAATTTTAAAAAATAATGGTTTAATCTTTCAATCTCAAGTTTCTTATTTGATACCGATATTTGGAACTATCTTAGGTTATATATTTTTAAAAGAATTAATAACTATTAAAGTTCTAATATCTTTAATAGCAGTTTGTATTGGTATTTATTTTGTAAAAAAGGCTGATAAAAAAAAATTTTCTTAAATTACTTTTTGAAAATTATTTTAGCGTTAAACGAAAAAGATCTTCGCTCCCCCTCAATATTAAATGGATACGCTGTATGCATTAAATAATTTGGAAAGATTAACAAATCTCTAATTTTTGGTTTTACATTATGAATACTTTTACTTAAAAATCCTTTTTGACCATTAATGAAATCAATTGTTCCATTTGTTTGCAACTTTTTATTTTTAACCATTTTGTTGTTAGTCATACCTCTGGGTAATTTTAGATAACCTACACCGGACAAATCACCTTCATGATAATGAATAGGGTTATACTCACCTTTAAATTGTCGAACTATCCAAAAATTTAAAATTTTGATTTCTTCAATGTTTTTAATTTTTTCAATGAAAAGAAATTTTCTTATATTTTCTTTAAGTTCTTTTTCTAAATTTTTCTTAACAAAACTATCAGAAATTTTTAATTCTTTTTTAATTTGGCTTGCCAATTTTGAGCTGTAATCAATTTTTTTTGATTTTGATTTTTCATCAAACTCTTTGTTTAATATATTAAGAAATTTTTTTGAAATTTTTGCTTTACCTATTGATGGACCAAATGGTTTAATATTTTTCATTTTAAGTTTAAATATATTAAAAGATAATTAAATCAAGATTATGGTATCAGTCTTATACCCATTCTTATTGCTACAAAAATAACTAACACAGACGTAATTAATGCAAGGGTTTTGTTGGATAATAATCTTATATTTAAGAAATTTCCAATCTGCCCTCCAGCAAGAACACACAGGAATAAAGGCCAATAGTTTAAAAATTCATCAAATACAATATCTTTTGTAAGTTGACCAGCCACACCAAAGATAGAATTAATTAAGATAAATAATGAAGCTGTGGTTGCAATATGTTTTGGATATCCTGCTTTAATTAAAAATAAAATTGGACTTAAAAATATTCCACCACCAATTCCAACAATTCCTGAAATAAACCCAATTATAGAGCCAATAAAAATTGAAACAACTTTTGGAATTGAATTTAATTTAATTTCATCATTGTTAAATGATTTGCTCTCTATTAATAAAAATATTCCAGCAATGAATAAGATAACAAATAATGTTATCTCAAATAATTCCTTTGAGATGGATATTGAGGCTCCAAAAAATACAAAAGGTATAGATCCCAATAAATAAGGAAAAAGTAATTGAAAATTAAAATTACCAGATCTTACATAATTGATCGAATTTCCTGACACCACAATAATGTTGCAACATAATGCTAATATTGGAATAATGAAAAAAGGAATTTCCCATATCAACATTAAAGCTATATAAGTTGATCCACCTCCAAAACCAACACTAGAATATAATATTGATGTTATGAGAAAAAATATTGATAATATAATCATACTTAAAAATTTTTATGAATGTAAATATAGCTTTATTAACTGTAACAGATACCAGAACATTTGATAATGACAAATCTGGAGCAATTCTTGTAGAAAAAATTAAAGAAGCTAGTCATAATTTAATTGATAGAAAAATTTGCAAAGACAATAAAGAAGACATTATTTTAATTTTAAAAGAATGGATTAACAATAAAAACATTGATGTAATAATAACTACTGGAGGAACAGGACTTACTGGAAGAGATATTACTCCAGAAGCAATAGATGAAATAGCAGATAAACAAATACCTGGTTTTGGTGAAGTATTTAGAACCATAAGTCTTAAGACAGTAGGTACTTCAGCAATACAGTCTAGAGCTTGTGCAGTTTTGGCAAATGGTAAATATGTTTTTGCATTACCAGGTTCTTCGGGAGGGGTCACTGATGCATGGGATGGAATTTTAAAATATCAGTTAGATATTAATCATAAACCATGTAATTTTGTTGAACTCTTTCCTAGACTTAAAGAATAATAGTTATTTTTGATATTTTTCTTTCCATTCTGGATAAGGCATTCCATATATTCGTTCTCTAGCATCAGGATCAGATATAGTTATACCTTTTCTTTCAGCTTCCTCTCTGTACCATCTAGACAAACAATTTCTGCAAAAGTTAGCTAAATTCATAAGATCTATATTTTGAACATCTTTTCTTTCATCTAAATGATTTAACAATCTTTCAAAAGTAGCTGATTGAATTTCATTTTTTATTTTATCATCCATAATTTACATTCCTATTTTTAATTTTAATTCTTAAAGCTAACAAAACAAGTATTATTACCAAGTAGACCAATGGTTTAAAAAAAATTGTTTTAGATAACCAGATATAATGAAGAGATCCAAATATTGCGATTATATAAATTAATCTGTGTAATCTTTTCCAATTATTTTTAAGTAATTTGATCATTTTTTGTGAAGAAGTTATTGCTAATGGAATTAACAAAACCCATGAGGCAAACCCGATAAAAATATATTTTTTTTTAAAAACATCATCTAAGATAGGTTGCCAGTTAAACCTATAATCAATACCTATATAAGTAAGTAAATGAAGAGATGCATAAAAAAAAACAAATAATCCTAACATTCTTCGAAAACTCACCCACATAGTTAAGTTTGTTAATCTTTTGAGAGGAGTCATGCTTAACGTTAGACAAATAAATATCAAAGTCCATTCACCAGTTAAGTGAGTAATTTCTTTTACAGGCTCAGGACCAAGCTTATTGAAATAAATCTTATAAAAAATAAATAAAAATGGGATTGTGCTTAAAAAAAATACGCCAGGTTTAAAATATTTTATCATTAAAAATATTTTTTTAAATCCATACCAGTGTACAAGTTAGCTACCTCATCACCATAACCATTAAACATTAAAGTTTTTACTCTAGGTGCAAAAATATCATTTCCTATAACTCTTTCTGTAGCTTGAGACCATCTTGGATGATCAACATTTGGATTTACATTTGAATAAAATCCATATTCTCTTGGGGAAGCCCACATCCAAGATGATGTTGGCATCTTTTCAACAAATTTTATTTTAACAATAGCCTTGGCACTCTTAAAACCATATTTCCATGGGGTAAATATTCTAAGTGGAGCTCCATTTTGATTTGGAAGTTTTTTGCCATATAGACCAGTCACAACTGTAGTTAATGGATGCATTGCTTCATCAATTCTTAATCCTTCTTTATAAGGCCAATTTAAAACTGGATATCGTTGACCTTTCATTTGGTCAGGATCATAAACACTTTCAAACTCAACAAACTTTGCCTTACTAGTTGGATTAACTTTGGATAATAATTCACTTAAAGAAAAACCCATCCATGGGATTACCATTGACCAACCCTCTACACATCTTAATCGGTAAATTCTCTCCTCAGAGACAAATGTTTCAGTTATTTCATCCATTGAAAGTTTAATAGGTTTTTCAACTTCACCTTCAATACTTATTGTCCAGGGTGTAGTTTTAAATTGCTGTGAATTGATATAGGGATCACTTTTAGAAGTCCCAAACTCGTAATAATTATTATAAGTAGTGATATCTTTAAAGCTAGTAAGTTTGTTTTCTTCATTAGATCTAGCGTGATTGATAAATGATATTGAGGTTAAAGCTACAGATCCAGCACTTAAACCAATCGATTTAATAAAGCTTCTTCTATGTTGATATATTTTTTCTGGTGTAATTTCTGAATATTTAATTTTTTTCATATTGAATTGGATTTCCTTTTAACCAGTCTGCCTCATTATTTTGATAGTGTTCTTTTTTCCAAATCGGCGATCTTTTTTTTATTTCCTCAATAATATATCTAGATAAAACATAAGCTTCATCACGGTGTTTACAAGCAACAGCAATAATAATACTTATTTCACCAAGATTTAAGAAACCCTTCGCATGCTCGATAAATACCGCTCTGTCTTTAATTTTTAACTTTTGATCTGCTTCATTATAAATTTCTTCAAAACTTTTAATCACTAGTGCATCATGGCTATCGTAAGTTATTCCAGTTACACTTTTATTATTATTTTGATTTCTTACTGTTCCAGAAAAAAATATTGATGCACCAAAGTCAGAGGATGAAATAAATTTTTCAGCATCAATAATTGAAAGTTTTTTATCTTTAATATCTACAACTTTTGTATGAAGCATTAACCTCCTCCGATAGGAGGTATAATAGCAATTTTTTCGTTACTTGTTATTTTATAATTGTCGCTGATTATATTGTCCTTTGAGCAAAATACTGATGAATTTACAATTTTTATAAAATTTTCATTACCTTTAAAATTTGAATGTAGATAATCTAACATCTTATCTCTCACATCTTTAATTGTTGAATTATTTTCAATGTTTATTTCAATAGAATCTTGATTACTAAAATCTCTACTAGCGCCAAACAGTTCTATTGTTACCTTCATTAATGTTAACAATTAAAATATTTCTTTTAAAAATTCTGGAAGTCCCTCAGGATTTTTCCATAGACCACTTTTTCCACCTTCTTTAATCAACAACTTAACATTATCAATTTTCAAATGAGGATTAACAATTTTACTTAAGTCGTAGATAGTTATTAAAGCAGCATTTACTCCCATAATAGCTTCCATTTCTACCCCTGTTTTTGCATATGCAGACACAATACAAAATACTTCGAGTGAACTATCCTCATCATGCATAATAATTTTAGTAGCAGTATGATCAATTGGTAGTGGATGACACAAAGGTATTAATTCACTAGTTTTTTTAACCCCTAAAACTGCAGAAACTTCAGCTAAAGCTACTGGGTCTCCTTTAGGCATTTCTTTATTTTTAATTAAATTAAAAACTTCTTTACCAACATAAATTTTTCCAGATGCTAAAGCTCTTCTGTGAGTTTCTTTTTTGGTTGAAACATCCACCATATTAAAAGAATTTTTTTTAAAAATTTCTTCTGCCCAATCTTTTAATTCGTTGTTTTTTATCACTTTTAAATTTTTCATATTAACCACCAGTAGTTGATAAATTCTTTGTTAAACCAGTTTCACCGATCTCTAAATAATGAGACTCTTTTTTAAAATTAAGCTGTTTTAAAATCAAATCTTTTAATTCTTCAATTTGACAATCTTTTTGCATTAAATGTCTAATATTTATTCCAGTGTTACCAAACAAACATAATCTTAAATCACCTTTAGCCGTTATTCTTAACCTATTACAACTTTTACAAAAATCTTTAGAGTAGGGGGCTATAACACCAAATTTACCTTTAAACTTTGGGTTTAAATAGTTTTTTGATGGCCCTGAATCTTTACCAAATGTTTGAATAACCCAATTGTTGTTATTTAGATAGTCTGTAAATTTTTTAGCAGGAACATGATAGTTGTTAAAATAGTCTAGATTATCTCCTGTTTGCATCAACTCAATATATCTAAAATCAATTTCATTATCTTTTACAAATTCAGCCCAATCATTAAAATCTTTCTCAGAGTCATTTACTCCTTTTAGCAAAACAGCATTGATTTTAATATTTTTGAAATTTAATTTTTGTAAGTTTTTAATACCTCTAAGAATTTCTTCTAATCTGTCGTGACCTGTAATCTTTTTAAAAGTTTTAGCATTTAAACTGTCGATACTAATATTAATTCCATCTAAGCCACTATTTTTTATATTATTTGCTATTTTATCTAATCTGTAACCATTAGTAGTTATTACAGTTTTCTTTATTCCTGAATTTTCTTTGATAATCTTAATAATCTCAAAAAAATCTTTTCTAACAGTTGGTTCACCACCCGTAAGTCTAATTTTTGATACACCTAGTTCAGATAGTGCTCTGGCTAATCTTCCAATTTCTTCTATTTTAATAAAAGTTCTGTTATCACTCTTATCAATTTTATAGCCATCTGGTAAACAATACCCACATTTAAAGTTGCAAACATCTGATATAGAAAGTCTTATATAAGGAAATTTTCTACCGAAACTATCTTCAAGAACATTCATAAATTTTTATTAGTATTATTTATTAAATAGAGGGTTAGTCAATTTTTATATGAAGTTTTTAACTTCCAGCAATTAATGCTGGAAGTTTAATTTAAACTACTGACCTGGTGCTTTATAACCAATTTTACTAGCTTTAGTTGTAGCTTTTGTAAAATCTATAGCTTCTAGCATTGTTAAGTTTTTAACTGCACCTGATGACTCCACAACCAATTTAATAGCAGCAAAATCTTCAAATGTAGTCACTTCTGCAACAACTATAAAATCAAAAGAGCCTCTAACTATGTCCATACTATGCATAGTGCCACCCATTGCTTTTGTTAGTTGTTCTACTACAGCGGTCCTGTCACTTGTTGGATCTTTTAAAAATCCTTGAAATGCTTTTTCAGTGTAGTTTCCCATAATATATGCTTTCATGATTTCTCCTTTTTTAATATTAAGCCAATTTAATTAAAATTTGTCAATTCAAAGAATTGTCATTAATTTTATCTTTTTAGTAAGTTTAAATATTAAAATTTGATTTATTTTACCCAGCAGTAAAAACTCTATCAGACTCAGGGTCGTTACTTGAAAATGGAAGTTTTAAAACTTCATCCCAAAACTCACCAGAAATTTCAGCATTAGCCCAAGCCAAATTTTTTTCTATACTTTCAACACTAGTTACACCACATATAGTTGAGGTAATTCTATTATCTCTTAAAGAAAACTGAAGTGCAGCTGCTCCTAATTCCACATTATGTTTTTTGCAAACTTTTTCAAACTCACGAGCAGGGGCTAATTTCTCCTCCGTAGCATCCTGATAGGTTACTTTTTTAAAATTATCTGGACCTTTTGCTAAAACTCCACCTGCGTATGGAGCTGCATTAAAAATTGCAATATTTTTACTAGAAGCATAATCATACATTTCATTAGCTTCTCTATTTATTAGGGTATATCTATTATGATTAATTATCACATCAAAATCCCAATCTTTTAGCAAAGGAAACATAATATCTACCTTACCCATTGCAACACCTACTGCTTTAGCTAGACCCTCTTCTTTTATTTTAAACAACTCATCCATTGCTCCATCTTTTTTTGTGATATCAGTAATATCTTTTGTATATTCTGGATCATGTAAAAATAAAATATCAACAGAATCTACATTTAAAGTTTTCAAACTTTCTTCTAAAGACTCTCTAGCTCTGTTTTTATCAAGAACTAAGGTGTCCATATTTCTGTCCAGTTTTGTAGATAGAAGAAAATCTTTAGGCCAACCCCCATTTTCTTTAATTGCTCTTCCAATTCTTTTTTCACTTTCACCCATTGCGTAATTTCTTGAAGTATCAAGCATATTAACAGGCCCTTGAAAAAATCTATTTAGAGTTTTTTGCGCTCTATCTTCAGACACTTCATATCCATAAGTGTCAGGCATACTTCCCAATGAAGATGTACCAAAACTTAATTCTGTAATTTCTAAACCTGTATCTTTTATTTTGTTTTTTTTCATAATCTATATTTTTAGTTTGTAAAATTTTATCGCATTCTCATAAAATATATTTTGTTTTTGATCTAAACTCAAATTATTAGTTAAATTTTGCGCAGTGTTGAACCAACCGATATAATCTGTTCTTAAATTACATACAGGCCAATCAGACCCCCATAATATTTTTTTATCTGTAAATATTTTTAAAATTTCATTTGAATAAGGTTTTAAATCATCTTCAGTCCAATTTTCACAAGCCTCAGTAACCATTCCAGAAAACTTACAATAAACATTATCTAAATTAGAAAATTTACTTATTATATTCTTCCAATGATCAAATTCTTTTTGATCATTATTGCAAATTTTTGGTTTCATCAAATGATCAATTACAAATCTTAAAGATGGATACTTAGATGCAATAATATAAAAATTATTTAGATGAATTGGAAACCCAAGTGCATCAAAACTCAAATCAAGATCTATTATAGTTTTAAAAAAAATATCAAAATCTTTATTTAAAACCCAATTTTCATCAGGGATGTCTTGTATCATAGGTCTCACACCTACAAATTTTGGATTTTTAGCAAAAGTTTTTAACTGTTCTAATTGATTTGGATCTTCAAAGTTTACCCATCCAACAACTCCAGACACTAAATCTGAATTTTCAGCGATATTAAGCATATATTCTGTTTCAGCATTAGTTGCAGCTGCTTGTACTAAAACTGTTTTGTATAACTTAATTGATTTTGAGTCTTTAGTAAGATCTTCCAAATTATATTTTCTATTTAAAATTTTATTATCCTGAGGCATCCAATGATAATCTCCCCTTGAAGGATCCCAAAAATGCTGATGTGCATCAATTATTTTCATTTAACTAACTTTACGAAGAATTATTCACCTAAGATACTATCATCTAAAATTTTAGTATCATAAGCTGAATAGGAGTGCCATCCAGCAACTGTTTGATCAAAATCAACAATACTTCCAGTCATAATACCAGACTCATCTGAGCATAAAAAAGCTAGGATCTTAGCAACATCTAAAGGTTTGTTTAATCTTTTAAAAGGAACTTTTGCTTCAGCTTTTTTTAACCAATCATCATCTGCGTTGTGAAATTTTTTCTGAATCGCTGTTTCTGCTGGAGTGTCAGTCCATCCTAGGTTTACGCCATTAACTCTTATTTGATGTCCTGAAACTGAATTAGCAACGTTCTTAATCATTATTGCTAAAGCTGCTTTTGAAGCGCTATAAGCAGTTAAAAAAGGCATACCACTATAAGCTGCCATTGATAAAATATGTGCAATAGTTCCTTTTTTTTTATCTCTTATCATTATTTTTATAACATCTTGCATCATGAAAAGAGGTGCTTTTACATTTACATTAAAATTTTTATCATAATTTTCTTCTGTTGTGCTTAAGATCGTTCCTCTCTCAGTAAAGGCAGCAACATTAATAAAAGAATCTACAGTATTAAATTTTTTGTCAGTCTCTGAAACTATTTTTTTACAGTCAGTAAGTTTCTCTAAATCTGCTTGAATGTATAAGCATTCTGCACCCATACTTTCTATTTCAGATTTTACCTTGTTTCCTTTTTCATTATTTCTTCCACAGATAGTTATTCCTTTAGCACCTCTACTTGCTAGTAATTTTGCAGTTTCAGCTCCACTTCCTTGAGTACTTCCTGTTACAATTATTATTTTATTTTTAAATTGGTTAGATTGTTCAGATATATATTTATTAGACATATTAGAATTTTATATCTATTACTTTACCACTTTCAAACGACTCATATGCTGCGTTTGCTATTATCAAAGCATTTCTACCATCTTCAAATCCCACCAAAGGTTTTGTTTTATCCTCAACGCATTTTACAAACTCATTAAATTGATCTCTGTATGCTTGCTCATATCTTTCAATAAAAAAGAAATGTATAGGTTCTTTCTCATTTGTAGATGTGTTTGTGTATCTTTCTAAAGAAGTAGGAGTTTGATTGTTAGAGATAACCATTCCTTTACTGCCAAATACTTCAACTCTTTGATCATATCCATAAACTGCTCTTCGTGAGTTATTAATATGAATTAAAACACCTTTTTTTGATTTTAAAATAAACATTGCAGTATCTAGATCTTTTACTTGTTGTGAATTTTTATCAAATAAAGCATCTCCAAATGCAGATATTTGAACCACAGGATCATCAACCAATATAAATCTAGTTAAATCAAAATCATGGATAGTGGTATCTCTAAAAAAACCTCCAGCAGCTTTTAAATAGTCAATACCTGGTGGTTCAGGGTCTCTACTTGTAATAACCACCATTTCTAATTCACCAATTTCTTTTTTTACTCTTGCCTGTTGTGCTTTAGCATGACTTGCATCAAATCTTCTATTAAAGCCGATTTGAATAGGTACGTTTATTCCTTTAATATTTTCCATGCACTCATTTACTTTATTGATATCTAAATCAATTGGTTTTTCACAAAAAATTGCTTTTCCAGCTTTTGCTGCCATTGTAATAAATTGAGTATGAGTTGGTGTAGCAGAAGCTATAAGAACTGCATCTATATCATCTGCATTAATTGCTTCTTCTGGTGATGATGCAATTGAACATCCTGTTGATTTTGCTACTTCTTCGGCGAATTGAGAATTAACGTCATATATGTATTTCAATTTTGCTTTTGGATGTGCTGCTATAAATTTAGCATGCATTTTTCCAATCCGTCCTGCTCCCATTAGAGAAAAGTTAATCATAAGAATATAGAACAGAATTAAAAAACAAAATCAAGAAACATTTTTTAATGATGAATTAAACATTAATTAAAAATATAATTTTCTTGATGGACATAACATCATCATTTAAGAATCCATTTAACTTTTTAAAAAATTTTGTATGTCAGTAAAATTAGGAATAGCACCGATAGCATGGAGTAATGATGATATGCCTGAATTGGGAGGCGATACTTCTTTAGAACAATGCTTGTCTGAAGCTAGTCAGGCAGGATTTATTGGAATTGAGTCTGGTGGTAAATTTCCAAAAAAATCAGAAGATTTAATTCCTAAACTTAATGAGTTTAATTTAAATCTTTGTTCAGGTTGGTACGGAGCTAATTTAAGAACAAATAGTGTTAGTGAAGAAAAAAATTTTATTCAAGATCAGTTAAAACTTTTTAAAGATTGTAATTCACCTTGCATGGTTTTTGCTGAAGTTTCTGGTTCAATTCAAGGAGATCCAAATCGAAAATTATCTACAAGACCTCAAATGGATATTGAAGAGTCTAAAAAATACTATGAAAAAATTTCAGAAATGGGAAAATATCTTGAAGATGAAGGGATGCCACTTGCTTACCATCATCATATGGGCACTGTAATAGAGACTGAAGAAGATACTGTTAGATTGCTTGAAAATACTGATGATAGCGTAAAACTTACATTAGACACTGGTCATATGTTGTTTGCTCAAGGAGACTCTTTAAAAATATTAAATGATTTTAGTGAAAGATTAATTC
>OAPQ01000086.1_pt1 | contig 12191 bp, 13 predicted proteins | sample 1498871 | NCBI WGS metagenome assembly OAPQ01 (sample SAMEA3275646, study PRJEB22092) | marine metagenome | biome: ENVO: 01000023; feature: ENVO: 00002042; material: ENVO: 00002149 | collected 2014-06-21T11:10:00+00 | depth 0 m
AAAAAAACTAGAAGTTAAAAAACTAGTTAAATTACTTTCTAAGAATTAGGTCTTTCCAATAAATTAAAATAATCTTAATAATATCAAGGTTTCTAGCAACAGCATAAATTGCGATTATGACTCCTATAACAAATATAATTTTTAATATTAAGAATAATTCCATGAGATAAGTTTTTAATAATTAAATATATTAATCATATTTTTACTATAAAATAAAATATTAGAATCATGGATATAATTTTAGTTGTTTTATTAGTTTTATTAGTTGGGATTGCTTCATCAATACTTTATCTGAACCTCAAATCTAAGCCTAAAGATGAGAATGAAAATAAGGAAGCTGAAGAAATAGCTAATTTAAAGACTGAAATACAAAGTTTAAAAGATACTCTAAATAATACTATTAATACCTCACTTGGCACAATGTCGACTTCATTTAATAATCTTTCAACAGGTGTCACTAAAGATATGACAGAAGCTTTAACTAAAGTAGATGAAAAAGTTGGAAACTTTAATAGTCAGGTTGAATTATTAAATAAAAGCCAAGAGGGGATCACTAAAATTTTAGCAGGTGTTAAAAAATATGGAACTCTTGCAGAGTTTAGTTTGGATGCTTTAATTAAAGATTTATTGCCTGCCTCACAATTCATGACTAATGTTAAGATGAAGGAAGATACCAGTGAAAATGTTGAATTTGCAATCAAACTTCAGGGAGATGTTTTAGTTCCAGTTGATAGTCATTTTCCAGTGGAAAAATTTAAAGCAATTACCGATGGTCATGACGCGCAAGATAAAAGAGCTGTTGCAGATGCTAGAACAAAATTAGCTACTGCTTTTAAAGCTAAAGCTAAAAGTGTTAATGAAAAATATATTGTACCACCAAAAACTACAGATTTTGCAATTGTGTATGCACCAACAGAAAGTTTGTATAAAGAATTAACTGAATACCAAGATCCAAGTACTAAAGAGCTATTAACTCAAGAATTAATGAAAAAACATAAAGTTGTAATCTGTGGCCCTAATACTCTTTCAGCTTACTTGCAATCTCTTCACATGGGTTTTCAATCTTTAAAAGTTCAAAAAGGTGCTACCGAAATTTATAATCACTTAAAAACAATTACCTCAAGATTTGGAAAGCACTTTGATAATATAATTTCTCTTAGAAAAAAATTAGAAGAAGCTATGTCTGTTGTTGATAAGTTTGGAACAGATGCTAGATCAATTACTAGAACTCTTGAAAGTATTAAAGATCCTGAACAACTTGAAAAAGCAGTCCAAACAGAAAATGTAGAAAAATTTGTTGATCGTTCAAAACAAGCAAATAATTAATTTCTTTTTTTCTAAAATAGCGAATATAAGAAATCACATGGAGTGGAATAATAAATATATTTATCCAAAATCAACTAGATCAATAGTAGATGGCTCAAGGCATTACTCTGTAAATGAAGAACGCTTGCCATCGGTTACAACAATATTAAAAGCAACTGAGTCTGAGGAAAAAAAAGCATCTCTTCAAGCTTGGAAGCAAAGGGTTGGTCATAAACAGGCAGCAATTATCACACAAGAGGCTAGCAGTAGGGGTAGTTCTATGCATGAATACCTGGAAAAATTTTTGCTTGGTAAATTAAATTTGGATTTATTGGGAGATAATACCAGGGAGCGAATGATGGCTGATCAGATTATTGAAAATGGTTTAAGAAATAAACTTGATGAAATTTGGGGTTGTGAGGCAACATTATATTATCCAGGTAAATATGCTGGAGCTGCTGACTGTGTTGGCGTTTATGAAAACAAAGAAACCATAATTGATTTTAAACAAAGTAATAAGCCAAAAAAAGATGAATGGATTGATGATTATTATTTGCAATGTAGTGCTTATGCTTTAGCCCATAACACTGTACATGGATCTAATATTACCCAAGCTGTTATTTTGCTTTGTACAAAAGACAATATGTTTCAAAGGTTTTTAATAGATGGTGACAGATTAAAAGATTATCAAAATAAATTTTTAGAAAAAGTTGAACAATTTTATGCACAAAGGAGAGCAAATTGAATTACGTAGTGTGGGATATTGAGACAGATTCTGCTCAGACAGATTGGGCAACTATTATTGAAATAGGTGGAATATTATTAGATGAAAACTTCAAAGAATTAGAGCGTTTTCAAGCAAGATGTAGGCTACCTCAGGATAGAGTTCCAAGTGCTACTGCACTTTGTATTAATAAATCAAATGTAGATTTATTAACTAAGGGTAATTTAAGTCATTACGAAATGTTAACTCAAGTTGAGCAAAAATTTAGAGAATGGTCACCTGCAACATTTCTAGGTTATTCAAGTATTAATTTTGATGATGAAGTAATTAGAAAAGAATTTTTTAAATCTTTAAGAAAGCCTTATTTGACAAATACTGAGGGTAATGTTCGTCATGATGCTTTAAATATAGTTAGAGCAGCATTTGCAATCGATGATGATGTTTTAAAAACAGAACTAAATCCAAAAGGAAATAAGTCAATGAAGTTGGAGTCTTTAGCAAGATTAAATGGTTTTGAATCTGCTGGAGCTCACTCTGCATTATTTGATACAGAGCTTACCGTTAAAGTTTTAGATTTAATTAAACAAAAACAGCCAACCCTTTGGCAAGAATATTTTAAAACAAGTAGCAAAGTAATTGTCGAGAACATGGTTAAGCAAGAAAAAATATTTACATTAAATGAGTATTTTTATGGAACAAGTCGATTGTATTTATGTGCACCACTTCACCCTAATGCTTGCATGCACCCAGTTTATAAATGGGGTCAAGCAGTAGATCTTAGAGTTGATATTGAAGCCATTCAAAAATTAAACTATGAAGATTTAAAAAAAGAGATGAAAAAGTCTCCGAAGTTTTTAAGAACTATTAGATCGAATAAAGCACCAATAATTTTAGATCAAAGTTTTGGAATGAAAGTTGAGCCGTACAGTAAGCTTGACCCAAACTTAATTAAAAAAAGAGCTGAACTAGTTAAAAGTAATGAAAAGTTTTCACAAGATGTTTGCAATATTTTAAGAGAAGCTGCTGAAGAAAAAATGGAAACTGCTTCACAAGAAGATATCGAACCAGAAGAATCTATTTATTCTGGAGGATTTACCTCTGCTAAAGATCAAGCTTTATTTCCTAAATTTCATACAGGGGATTGGAAAGAAAAGTTTGCACTATTAGATAAATTTGAAGATGAAAGATTGGTTACGTTTGGTCATGGATTGATATTTAATGAGGCACCTGAAATTCTACCAAAAGAAATTCATAAAAAAATAAAACGACGTATAGCTTCAAGAATTCTAAGTACTAATAAGGAGAAATGGTGGACAATTTCTGCCTTTTATTCAGAATGTGATGAGATTAGAGAAAATGAAGACAAAATGTTTTCGTTCAAAACAGTAGATGAAAAGCTTAAATTTCTTGATGGAATTAATGATTATGTGATGAATCTAGAGCAAAAGTATTCAGACGCATAATTTAATAAATCAAAAAAATTTATTTTTGCCCATTGAATAATCAATTGAATCAATTATATCAGTAATATGCTTAATGATTTTAAAGACGACGATTTTGATAGTAAAATAAAAAACGAAGATATTTCAGTTATCCAGTTCAGTGCTGCTTGGTGCGGACCTTGCAAAGCTCTTGTTCCTGTAATGACTAAGCTTTCAGACGAATATAAAGATAAAGCTGGTTTCTATTACGCAGACATCGAAGATGGTGGAATTAATACTGGAAGTGCTGCAGGAATTAGAGGTGTGCCGACAGTTATTATCTACAAAAAAGGTGTTGAAGTAGATAGAAAAGTTGGTGGAGTTCCTGAAAGCCACATGAAAGAGTTTTTAGATAAAAATATCTAATTTAAATTCAATACTTCCCCAGCAAGATAAAGAGATCCAGTAATTAGGATAATATCGTTTTCCTTGACTGGAATTGACCTAATAGCATCCTCTATATTTTCTTGGTAATTGATATTTTTGAAGCTATTTAGCTTATCTTTAAGCTCTTTTCCTTTAATGGAATTTGGTTGATTAGGAATATCTATAGTGGTCAAGGTTTTGACATCCTTAAAATAACTCATGTATTCATTATGATCTTTATTGGCCATCATTCCTAAGATGATATGTTTGTTACAATTTAAACTTTCTAAGTATTCATTTAACACTTTTGCTCCTAAAGGATTATGAGAACCATCAACAAAAAGTTGATGATCTTTTGCAAGTTTTTTAAGTTTACCTGATTTAATTTCCTGTAATCTTGCAATACTATTTATTTTAGTAATTCCTTGTTGAATGTGTTCATCTTTTATATCAAAATCTTTTATAGTTTTTAACGTTGCAATAGAAGTTGAGATGTTTTCTAATTGAAATTGTCCTTTAACATTTGGCATTGGTAACTTTATTCCACCTAATTGATCTTCATAATAAAAGAAATCATTTTCTTTTATTGTAAAACTGTAATCTTCATTATGAAAAAATTTATTTGAGCTGTTACTTGATATTGTTTTTTTAATACTATCTGTAATTTGTTTAGAACTTTGTTTTGCAACTATAATATTTGAATTTAAAAGAGTTGAAGTTTTCTCATAGATAATTTTTTCAACAGTTTGCTCATTTTTGGGTAACCAATCTAAATGATCAAGTCCAATTGAAGTTACAATGTTGGCTAGATTATTTTTAAGTATATTAGTCGCGTCAAACCTATGGAATAAACCAGTTTCTATCAAATTTATATTATCTGGATATTGAGAAGCTTTTAAAAAATAAGCTGCAGTCAATATTTCAAAAAAAGTAATGGGTTCATTATTATTAGCGCTTTCAATTTGCTCAAACAAACTTGCTAACTCTTCATCATTAAGTTCTTCATTATTAAAAACAAATCTTTCATTAATACTTTTAATATGAGGACTAGTGTAAATATTACATTTAATATTTGCTTCTTTTAAAATTGCAAACATCGCTTGAATTGTTGAATACTTTCCATTTGTTCCAACAATTGAAATTGCTTTAAGTTTATCTTGAGGATTTCCTAATCTTTGACAGAGATTTTGAATACGATCTAAACTTAGATCAATTTCTTTAGGATGCAGCTCTTGTAAGCGACTGACTATCTTCTGAAGTTTCATTTTGCTCAGAACTTATAACAGAATTTTGCTTTAACAATATTGATAATAAAGTTCCTATTTTTGATACAAGGTCTTTACGTTCAACAATTAAATCAACGAAACCTGTTTTTTCAACATATTCACTTTTCTGAAATCCTTCAGGTAATTCCTCTTTAACAGTTCCTTGAATAACTCTAGCACCAGCGAATGCAATTAATGCCCCAGGTTCTGCAATATGAATATCTCCCAACATTGCATAAGAAGCTGTAATACCACCAGCAGTTGGATCTGTAATGCAAACTAGATAAGGTAAACCATTTTTCTTTAATTCATTGATTGCAAGAGTTGTTCTAGTCATTTGAGATAATGAAATTAAACTTTCCATCATTCTCATTCCACCCCCAGCACTAATACATAAAAAAGGTGTTCTGTTTTCTATCGCATGCTGAATTCCATATAAAAAAGCTTCCCCTTCAGCAGCAGCCATTGAAGCACCTAGAAAATCAAAGTCAGATGCAACAGCTGTAATTTTTATATTATTTATAGTTCCGCAAGCAACCATCATTCCACATTCCATTCCTGTTTTTTTACGAGCAGCTTTTAATCTATCTTTATATGATTTTGAGTCTGTCCAATTTAATGGATCATCCTTTGGAATTGGAGTTTTAAATACTTCATAGTTATTTTTACCAAATAAAATATCAAATCTTTGGCTCGGTTTAATTCGGTGATGTTTATTACAATCAGGACAAACCCATAAGTTTTGCTCTAAATCTTTTTTAAGAATTGGACCTCTACAACAACTTGTCCAATCACTTTTTGCGATATCTTCTTTTGAAGCTCGTTCGTGAAAAGCAGTTTTAATCTTTTCACTTGCTTTTATTATTTTTGTAATCCAGTTCATTTAATTTTATTTTTTAATCTTCTCACGATATTAGTAACATTTGTGACAGGATTTTGTCTCTTTTTAATAGAGCTTGAAATTTCTTTACAAATTGCACTTCCAACTACTAATCCATCAGCTTTTTTAAGAGATTTTATTGTTTTTTCAGTAATTCCGAATCCAATAACAATATTTTTAGATTTATTTAGATTTTTGATTTTATTGTATCTTTCAAGTATTTTTTTAGGTGAAACTTTAAGCTTTCCTCCAGTAGTTGACAGCATACTAATGTAATAAACCATATCATGAGAATCTTTGATAATTTTTTTTAATCTTACTGGGGATGTTGTTGGAGAAACTAATTGGATAAAATTAACTTCTCTTTTTTTACATTTAGCAGCAAATTTTTTATTTTCTGGATAAGGTAGATCAACTACTATTAAACCATCAACTTTTACATTCTTACATTTATCTAAAAATTTGTTTTCATTGTATTGAAAGATCATATTGTAGTAACCCATCAAAATAATTGGTTTAGTTTTTTTTGATTTTTTAAAATCTTTAGCTATTGAAAAAATATCATTGATTTTAATCCCATTTTTAATTGCACGGTATGCACTAGTTTGAATTTGGCCACCATCGGCAATTGGAGTATTATGAGGAAAACCTAGTTCACAGATATCTGCATAATTAGATATTGATTTAAGAATTTCTAGTGACTTCTTTTTAGTGTTATCACCTGCAACAGTATAGGTAAGTAGGGCAGGTCTATTCTCACTTTTTGCATTTTGAAATGCTTTACTTAATAATGAAGCCATTATCTTTTACCTAATCTTTCTCTCAAAATATCTCTGTCTTTTTTTGCATCCCCACATGAATTAACAATAATAATTGTATCTTTACTTAATTTAGGTGCAATTTTGATAGCTTCTGCAAAAGCATGACTAGGCTCTAAACTTGGATTTAAATTTTCATATTTTGTAACCATTACATGTGCACTAAGAGCGTCCTCATCTGTTGCATAAGTATATCTTGCTCTTTTAGTATCTTTTAAAAAACAATGAATAGGGCTCACACCTGGATAATCTAATCCTGCACTAATAGATTCTGTATCATTTATTTGCCCCTCACTATTTTGACAAAGATATGATGCTGCTCCATGTAAAATTCCAATTTTAGCATTTCGACTTAAAGGTGCTGCATGAAGTTTTGACTTTTTAGGTCCGCCTGCTTCAACACCGATTAATTCAATTTGTTTTTTATCATAATCAATAAATTCACTCCAAAAACCATAAGCAGAACTTCCTCCACCAACACAGTTAATTAATTTTAATTTATTAGGAATTTTTTTAAATTCTGATTTTAATTGTATCTTAAGTTCTCTGGAGATTTGTGCGGTACTCCAACCACAGATTTTAACAAATATATTAGGTCCAACTGTGCTTCCAACACACATATGAGTATTATCACAATTAGACACCCAGTATCTCATACATTCACTAACAGCATCAACTAAAGTTTGACTACCTGAATACACCGGAACTATCTCGGCTCCATTTTTTCTCATTGCATCACAGTTAGGTTTTTGTCTTTTTATATCTTTTGCCCCCATAAATATTTTACATTTAAGGCCAAATTTTTTAGCAGCCATACTAAGCATTTTTCCTGCATAACCTGCTCCTGTATCACCAACGATATATTTTTTGCCCATTGCTTTACAAATAAGAGCATGGACAGTTGCATTATATATCTTATGCGCACCTCCATTAGCCTCAGCAACAACCTTTGCCCAAATTTGAGCACCACCTAAATGATTTGTAAGATTATCAAGCTTTACGAATGAAGTAGGGGTTCCGATATAGTTTCTGAAATAAAAATCTCTTCTTTTTAAAAATTTTTTATCTTTTCTTAATTTTTTGAATTCATTTGTTAGATCTTCTACAGGCTTTTTTAAAGTCTCAGGAATAAAGCTTCCTCCAAATTTACCACCCCAAAAGCCATGTTGATCGTGTTGATCAATTAAAGGAATTCCTTTTTTAAGTTTCATTTTTTACCTGCTCTACCTTGTTTAAAAATATATCTATTTTGGATTTATCTTTTACCCCAGAAGTCTCAAGACCCCCAGATATATCTATAATATCTGCTATTTTTTTATAATTTTCAAGATTATCATTCACTTGAATATTTCCTGCTATCATTAATGGTTTGTTAATCTTTATTTTTTCAATAAGTGAGTGATCAAAAGCCATACTTTTTTCATAGCCTTTACTATCAAATAAATAAATGTCGGTTACCTCAGAAAATAATTGATATTTTTCAACATCCTTTTCATTTTTTATAGTTAAAGCAGTAATAATTTTTTTATTATACTTTTGTTTAATTTCTTTTATTTCATCAGGTGTACAGTCATAAATTTGATAATAATCAAAAGGAAGATGTTTAATTTTTTCTAGAATATCTCCATCAGGTTTTACAAGAACTGCTACAAAATTAGATTTCTTTTTATCTAATGTTAATATTTCGTTTAGCTTTTTAACCCCAACATATCTTGAGCTTTTTTTGTAATTACAAATGAAACCAATAAATAGAGGTGGGTAAGGGTGATTGATTATAAAATCAAGAGTATCGAGATCTGAAATCCCACAGATTTTAGATCCATTGATCATTTATTTAAGTGATCAATTAATCTTTGAGTATTTTTTTTTATATTTCCTTTTATTAACGATCTTCCCATTACAATACCTGATACTTTATTTTTAAAAGCATCATTAGGGGTCATTACTCTTGATTGATCGTTAGCACTATCACCAGGCAATCTTATTCCAGGCGTTACAATAAATAGGTTTTTATATTTTTTTCTAACCATTTTGGCTTCTTGCGCAGAACAAACTAAGCCGTCACAACCTGATTTCTTTATTAGTCCAGCTTGTTTCAAAACTAGTTGTTCCACAGACTTTGTGTGTCCTATTTCTTTAAGTGATTTGTTATTTAAACTTGTCAGTATTGTAACACCAAGTACTTTTAAATCTTTATTAATTGATTTAGCTTTTTTTTTAATAACCTTAAGCATTTCTAGACCACCATTTGCATGAACAGTTATATATTTACATTTTTTTAGATCTTTTAAGCTGTCTAGTGCAGATAATGCTGTTTGTGGAATATCGTTAATTTTTAAATCTAACCAAAAGTCTTTTTTAAAATTTTCTAAAAATTTTCTCCCATTTTTAGAGTAAAAAAATTGTAGGCCAAATTTTGGAACAACTTTGAGTTTATTTGTCTGTGTTTGTTTTATGATTTTCTTTATTTCATTTAAATTAGAATTATCGCAAGCAACAAAAATGTTTTTATGTTTCATGGTTTAATTTTTTAAACAAGTCTTTTGACATTTTAAAGTGAATTGTTTTCTTTTCTGGTGTGTTTACTTTTTCGCCTGTTTTAGGGTTTCTCGAAATACGAGCTTTTTGGATATTAGTTGAAAACACTCCAAAACCTCTTAGCTCAACTCGATCACCTCTTTTAAGAGCACGCTTAATTTCACTTAAAATTATATTAGTAAATTTTTCGAGGTCTTTTTTAAGAAAATTGGGATAGTTCTCTGAGAGTTGTTTTAAAAGCTTTGATTTTACAATAGCCAATTTAAATCTTCTGTTTACTCTTTATCTTCTTCTTTTTTCTTTAAATCATCAGAAAGTGATGAGAAAGGTAAGTTTTTACCAGAACCTTCAGATCCATATTTATCTAAAGCTTCTTTTTTCTCAATTTCTTCTAACAGTTTGATACTTAAAACTACTTTTCTCTTATCTATTTGAATTTCTTTTATAGCTACATCAACTTTTTCACCACCAGTCCATCTTGATGGTCGTGCATCTGCTGCATTGATGGCAATTTCTGATTTTTTAATTTGAAAATCCATTTCACAATTTTCAGGTCTAACCGTTAAACTTTTGTTGTCAGTGGAAATTACTTTTACAGTGATAGTTTGATTTTTCTTTTTATCGTTAAAGTAATCAAATGGATCTGCTTGAGTTTGTCTTAAACCAACTCTAATTTTTTGTTCAGAAGCTTTTACTTCTAATACCTTAACTTTAACTTTATCACCTTTTTTATACTTTTCTAACTCTTCTTCACCATTGTTAAGATAAGTTAAATCATTGCAGTGTAAAAATGCATCTATATCTAAATCTTCAACTTTTACAAATAGTGAATATTCGTTTTTATTCACAACTTCACCTTCAACAATTGTTCCTACTGGATATTTAGTTTCAAATGTTTCAAATGGGTTATCTTGAGTCAATCTATGTGAGATAGCAACACGTCTTTTATCTTTATCAATTTCAGTGATTATACAGTCTATTTCATCTCCAACTTTAAACATTTTCTTAGCTGAAATATTTTTCTTAGTCCAGCTTAACTCACTTGAGTGAAGTAGTGTTGTAAGTCCTGGCTCTAATTCGCAGAATGCACCAAAGTCCATTAGCTTAACAACTTTAACTTTATAAATTTTATTTAACTCATAGTTTTCAATATGTTCAAAAGGATCTGGAGATAGTTGTTTAACTGAACAACCAACTTGTAGTTTTTCTTTATCTACAGTGATTACTTTTAAATCATGTTTTTCACCAATGTTAAAAACTTCATCTGGATGATTAACTCTTGAATACGAAATTTCTTGTAAGTGAACTAAAACATCTAACTCACCATTAACATTAAAGAAACATCCAAAAGAACTATAGCCTTTAACTTCTGCACCCTTGATGATGTCTCCAACTTTATATTTTTCAATAATTTTTGCTTTGTCTTCTTTTTTAAATGAAGAGATTATTTCTCTTCGTGATACACAAGCATTTCCTCTAATCTTATCTAATTTAATTAAAGCAAATTTTTGAGGCTCATTCATTAAATGACTAATATCTTTTAATGGTTTGTCACTTATTTGTGATCCGGGCAAAAACATTAGAGAACCAGTATCAATATGCTCTACAATGCATCCACCTTTACATTTTGATGTAATTTTACCCATGATTGGTTCATTCTTTTCATAAGCTTCAACAAGCTTGTCCCAACCTTTAATTTTTTGAGCTTTGCTAGCAGAAACTAGCACTTCACCATGTTTATCTTCAATTTTTTCTAATAATACTGGAATAGTTTCACCTACTTTTATTTTTTCTCCAAGACCCATGCTTTTTAGTTCATTAACATCAAGAACTGGTTCACTTTTTAAGCCTTCAACAAATAAAAAAACAAATTTCTCTGTAATTTTGTTAATTTTACCTTCTATGATTTTACCTTCTTCAATTTGGATTTTAGAGAGTTGGCTATTAAGTAATTTTTCGAATTCTTGTGATGCTGGATTTGAAAGATCTTTGTATATTTCCATTAAGTATTAATTTTCCTGTCTATAATTTTTTTTAATTTTAAAAAACACGCTCTTTTAGTAAGTTTCGATGTATTTAGCAACACTGAATCTTTAGTTTTCTTCAAAGGTGATATTTTACGATTATAGTCACTTTTATCCCGTTTTTTAATACTTTTTAGTACGTCTTGAAAAGAAATTTCCTTCTTAAGACTTTTTAGCTCTTTATATCTTCTAAGGGCTCTTGTTTTTACATTTGCTGTTATAAAAAATTTAAAATCAGCATCTGGTACGATATTGTAAGTGATATCTCTTCCATCAAGACATGATCCTTTATAGTTTTTCGGAGGATTATAGGCAAAATTTAATTGAAAAGAATGAACAAGTTTTCTTGTACTTTTCACTTTTGAAATAATTGACGCTTCTGTTCCAACTTCATCTGATAGCAAAGCTTTATTTGCAAGATCTTTTACTTTGAGAGTTTTAATTTTAGATTTGATAAAGCTTTGATTAAATTTTTTAGGAAATTTAATTTTTAGATAGGCAATCATTCTATAAATTTTTCCAGTATCTAAATAAAAAAGATTGTAATGTTTGGATATTGCTTTTGCTAATGTCCCTGCTCCTGCAGCAGCTGGAGAGTCGATTGCAATTTTAATGATATTTTTTCTTTTAATCATTATCTTTTTAAATCATTTATTATATTCAAGAACGTAGGAAAGGAAGTTTTAATAGAGTCTTTATCATGAATACTCCATGTTCCCCCCAAAGCTGAGGCCGCGATTACACTTGTCATGAAAACTCGATGATCTTTTAGATAATCTTTAATAACAAT
>OAPQ01000091.1_pt1 | contig 11779 bp, 10 predicted proteins | sample 1498871 | NCBI WGS metagenome assembly OAPQ01 (sample SAMEA3275646, study PRJEB22092) | marine metagenome | biome: ENVO: 01000023; feature: ENVO: 00002042; material: ENVO: 00002149 | collected 2014-06-21T11:10:00+00 | depth 0 m
TTCATAATTAAAAATATTTAACAATTAAGTTTAATATAATATAATAGACTAATGTTTAAAAATTTAATTCTAGTAATAATAACTATTTCTTTAGTGTCCATCAATGCCTATGCGGGTTCGGACGGAGAATTAACTTTTAACAAAGAGCAACCTGAAAAAATAAAAGACTGCTTTGAAAAACTTAACAGAGTTACATTTTCATTTAATCAAAAAATTGACAAATCAATAATTAAACCAGTCGCTAAAAGTTATAGAAATTTACCTGATCCAATCCAGAAAAGTGCTGGTAATGCTGTTACGAACTTATCCAATCTAATAACAATACCTAATAACATTTTGCAAGGAGACATGCGTACGGCAATTATAAATACTGCAAGACTAGCTGTTAACTCAACTCTAGGACTTTTTGGTACCATCGATGTTGCAAACAAATTAGGTTTTCCAAAATATGAGAAAGAAGATTACGGTCAAACTCTAGGTACTTGGGGTTTTGGACCTGGTTGTTATTTTGTCCTTCCAGTCTTAGGTCCATCAACAATTAGAGATACTGCTGGATCTTTTGTAAATGTAGTGGGTGGAGACCCTTGGTATAATGCATCAGCTCATGGAAATAATGAATTTTTAAGTGAAGGATTATACATGGGCTCTAAAGTTGTTAGTGGTATTGATTTTAGAGCAAATAACATTGAGTCATTTGATAACCTTGAAAATAATTCTTTAGATTTTTATGCTTCTATAAGGAGTTTGTATTTGCAAGATAGAGAAAATAAAATTAAAAATAATCAACAAGGAAATTTAGAAATACTTTATAAAGATGAAGATGGTTGGGAAGAATTAGATAATCAATAAACTCTGGATAATCAATGAATATTAAAAAAATTTTTATCTTATTACTATTGTTAAATTTAAATTGTGTTTATGCTCAATCTGTTGAGCCAGATGTATTTGTTCAATCTACAGTAAACAGAGCTTCAGATGTCCTTGCAAAAAACATTTCTAAAGAGGATAAAATTAATGAGTTAAAATTAATAGCTAAAGATACCGTTGATATAAGAGGTATTGGATATTATACACTTGGATCCTTTAGAAAAAATTTAAGTGAAAACCAAAAAAATGAGTATTTAAATTTATTTGAGGACTATTTTTTAAAAAGTTTTTCAAGTAGATTATCTGAGTACACTAATCCAAAAATTGAGGTCCAAGATAAAAAAGTTTTAAGTAAGAACTACACTATAGTTAATAGTTTGCTGGTTGGAACATCTGAAAGACCAGAAGTTAAAATCGATTGGAGAATTTACACAAAAAATCCTGAGAATCCATTAATTAGAGATTTGATTATTGAAGGACTTAGTTTAGTAAGAACTCAAAAAGAGGAGTTTGCGTCTATTCTAAATTCAAATAATGGAGATATAAATTCTTTATTTAAAGTATTGGAAGAATTTATAATTAAATAATTATTTTTTGTTAGCTAATTGCTGTAAAAGAAAAATTTCTTTATCAGTAAGAGAATTTCTATCCTCTTTAATTAAATCAACTAGGCTAAATAATGCCATCAAATTGACTATTCCTGCAATTCCACTCAAAACTATAAATGAAATTAAACTTGGATTTACAATTATTAATATAATAAACAAACTAGACCATCCAATGAAAATACCTCTTATAATTGTCCTCTGACTTATAAGATCTTTAATTTTTATAAATTGAAAAAAAAGCACAATTAACAAAAGCATTACACCAGCTAGCGCTGCTCTTAGGGATACTAAAACATCCATGCCATCTCCATAAAGCTCTTTATGGATTAAATAAGTAACAACTCCTTTATATGAAAAATAAAAAAAAATAATTAAAGCAATTAGAGATGAAACTAAATAAGCATATTTTGGTAGTATTTTTAAATTGATATTCATTTGAAAAATTTTCTTAGCAAAATAAATGATTTTATTACATTGTTAAATATAAATTATTGATAAACCTCTAGTTGTATTTTTAAATTTTTGGTGGGCCCGCCAGGACTCGAACCTGGGACCAATACATTATGAGTGTACTGCTCTAACCAACTGAGCTACAGGCCCAAAATTTACTTTTAACTATACCATTTTTGTTAGGTTATCAATTATAGATAATTATAAAATGGTGGGCCGTGTTGGTTACGCTCCAACTACCCCTGCAATGTCAATGCAGTACTCTACTATTGAGCTAACGGCCCAGTAAGATTAACTTTCTAAGAAACTTTTTAACTGTTTAGATCTGCTAGGATGTTTCAGTTTTCTAAGAGCTTTTGCTTCAATTTGTCTAATTCTTTCTCTAGTTACAGAGAACTGAAGACCAACTTCCTCTAAAGTGTGATCAGTATTCATTCCAACTCCAAATCTCATTCTCAAAACTCTTTCTTCTCTTGGAGTTAATGTGGATAAAATTTTAGTTGTTGCTTCTCCAAGATTAGATTTAATAGCTTGTTCAAGTGGTGCTAACGCTTTTGTATCTTCTATGAAATCTCCTAGACTACTATCCTCTTCATCACCCACTGGTTTTTCAAGGGAGACGGGTTCTTTTGAAATTTTTAAAACTTTTCTAACTTTATCAAGTGGCATTCTAAGTTTTTGTGCTAATTCTTCAGGGGTTGCTTCTCTTCCAAACTCACTTAAGATTAATCTTTGGGTTCTTACAATCTTATTGATTGTTTCAATCATATGAACTGGAATTCTTATAGTTCTAGCCTGATCAGCAATTGATCTTGTAATAGCTTGTCTAATCCACCAAGTGGCATACGTAGAAAACTTATATCCTCTTCTGTACTCAAATTTATCAACAGCTTTCATCAAACCAATATTACCCTCTTGAATTAAATCTAAAAACTGAAGACCTCTATTCGTATATTTTTTAGCAATTGATATTACTAATCTTAAATTAGCTTCAACCATTTCTTTTTTAGCAATTCTTGACTCTTTTTCACCTTTTTGAACTCTACTAACTAATTTTTTAAAATCTGTTACAGATATTCCTAATTTATGACTAATCTCAATTAATCTTTCTCTAATATTTTTAAATTCTTCCTTATTTTTTGCAAAAAATTGCTTCCAAATTGAATTAGTATCTAAAAACTTTTTTAGATTTGGGTTTATTTCATTACCAATATAAAACTTTATAAATTCATTTCTTGGAATATTGTGATCCATTGCTAATCTTAAAAGGTTTCCTTCTAAAGATATAATTTTTTTATTTTCACCATAGTGTTTTTGAACTAACTCTTCTAAAACTGAAGGCGATAATTGAAGTGATTTTATATTTTCTAAAATATCATCAACAATTTTTTGATATCCTTTCTCTTTCGCAGGAGAAAAATTTTGAGAATTTAAAACACAATCTAGTTTTTCTTTTTGGTATTTTATTAATTTTGTATATTCTTTAGTTAGTGTATTAACTGTTTTTAAAACTTTTGGTTTAATTTCAGTCTCCATTGCAGCAAGTGTTGGATTAAAATCGTCATCATCACCATCACTAGAGTTTTCATCTTTGTCAGTTTCGCCTGCATTTTTTTGTTTTGCGCTAGGTCCTGTCGACTCGTCTTCCATATAATTAGTGTCAATATCAATAATTTCTCTTACTAAAATTTCATCTTTCTGTAATTGATCATTCCACTCATAAAACTGTTGAGCAGTCATTGGACTTTGAGATAACGCAATCAACATTACATCTTTCCCAGCTTCAATTCTTTTTGCAATTGCAATTTCACCTTCTCTTGAAAGTAGCTCTACACCTCCCATTTCTCGTAAATACATTCTGATAGGATCATCACTTTTCTCCATCGTCTTACCTTCTTCTTTAGACGATCCTTCTTTTTTTCTTAAAACTTTGAAATCAGATTTTTTTTCAACTAATGCAACACCTTCATCTAAGATATGAATGAATGCCTGTGATAAATTTTCATCAGATAGATTTCTTTTACCTAGTGATTTATTTAATTCTTCGTAAGTTATGAAGCCCCTATGGGTTCCACGACCCATCAATCTAGCAAATGATTTAGTAATTATTCTTTCCACGGCAATATAAGTTTGAAAGACTTATATAATATCAAATTAACAAAAATCCATTGCTAATTTATTCAGATTAATTGATTTTTCTCTCGTTTTTAAGCTCTTTTAGCTCATTAAATGTTGTTTCACTCATATCTTTTGAAAACCTCGATTCTAATTCTTGGATTCTGAACTCTAAATCATAATTGAATAGATCTTTTGAAATATCATCTAGCAATTCTATCACTTGATTATCATCATCAGGTTTATTTTTTAAAATATGTTTAATGGGTGCGAACTTATTAATCTTATCCAGTAATTGTTTATCTAAATTTAAATCATCAATATTTATTTGTTCACCTGACTTTAATCTTTCAATAATAGAAATAAATATCTGCTTATTTATCTCAGTAAATAACTTAATATTTTCTATTAAATGAATATTGGCTTGAAATAGAGATAAATTATTTAAAATTAAGTATAGTAAAGAAAATTCTTTTAGCTCTACCCCACTCACAGATTGACTTTCATTAAAATATTTTTTGGTAGTCTCTAAGGATTTAGTTTTCTTTACAAAAAACTTTTTCTTATTTTGATTTGAGTGCGGTGTTAATTCTGCTATTTTTTCTAAAAAATATTCAAGAACATACTTTTTAATAAAATCATCTTTAATAGTATTTGCAATAAATCTAAGTTTTTTTTCAAATATTGCCATTGATGAAGGGTTGTTTTCAGTTTGTTTTTTATAATGGCTGAAAATAAACTGATGTATGGAAAGTTTACTTTGTCTGGTAAAATCAACAAAATAGTTTTTACCATGTTTGTTTACATAGCTATCAGGATCTTCTTTATCTGGTAAAAACAAAAAAGATATTTGTTTTTCAGGTCTCAATTCCTTTATAGAATTTTCTGCAGCTCTAACAGCAGCTTTATAGCCACTTTCATCTCCATCAAAACAAATTATGATGTCATCAAAGAACTGATTTAAAGTTAAAATTTGTTTATCTGTTAATGATGTACCTAAATTTGCGACAACATTTTCAATTCCATTTTTACTTAAACCAACAACATCCATATATCCTTCAACTAAATAAATGTGATCTAATTTGTTAGATAATTTTCTAGCTGAATCCAAATTATATAAATTTGAACCTTTTTTAAAAAAATTAGTTTCTGGTGAATTGATGTATTTTGCTAAGTAATCTAAGTTTTCTATTATTCTTCCACCCAAAGCAATAGGTTGACCAGAAATATTATTTATTGGAAAAATTAATCGACCTCTAAACCTTTCAACATATGTTTTCTTTTTTTCATCTAAATAAAATAAGCCACTATCAACTAAAGTTTGTTCACTAAATTCATTTTTTAATTTTTCAAAAAAGTTTGGATTTTTTTCAATATAACCAATTTTAAATTTTTTAACTTCTTCTTTACCTAAAGATCTATTTTTTAAATAATCCCTAGCATTTGCATAGCTTTCATTTTTTAATAGTTCACTGTGATAAAAATCAACGTACTGACTATAAATCGATAGATACTCTTTCCATTTTTTTTCTCTTTCCTCATCTTGTTTTGAAAACATATATGGCTGCATACCTGCTAGTTGAGCTAAATGTTTAACAGCTTCACCAAATTTAAAATTTTGAGTTTTCATTACAAAGTCAAAGATGTTTCCATGCTCTGAGGTTGCAAAACAATGGTAAAATTCTTTTTCATCATTGACGGTAAAAGAAGGAGTTTTTTCGGTTTTAAAAGGAGAGAGACCAACATATTCTTTGCCTCTTTTTTTTAAAGCTACGGACTTAGATACAACTGTTGAAACTTTGAGCCTTGTTTTAATTTCATCAAGATACTCTTTTGGGTATTTCATTAACTATTTAATAATTCCTTAATTAGAGGACCTGCTTTTGCAAAATCAATTTCATCAGCGTGTGTTTTTTTTAGCTCTCCCATTACCTTGCCCATATCTTTCACTGAACTTGCCCCAAGTTTTAAGATAACATCAGCGCATATTTTTTTTGTTTCTTCTTCGCCAAGTTGCTTCGGTAAAAAACCCGCTAAAATATCAAGTTCATTTTGTTCAACTTCTAAAAGATCTGTTCTGTTATTTTTTTTATAAATATCTATCGATTCGGCTCTTTGCTTAACCATTTTTTTTAAAAGTTTCTTGATATCTTCATCATCAGTATCTTTTTTGTTGGGACCTGACCTGTTCACAATATCTAAATCTTTAATCGATGATAAAATTAACCTGTAGGTTGATATTTTATTTTTATCTTTAGCTTTTAAAGCGTTTTTGTATTCCGTCTCGATAGTTTCTTTCAATGTCATAATTTTTTTAATCTACTTGAAAGATAAAATTCTTCAAAAGAAAAATTGTTTTTTTACAATTTTATAATACATCTCTGTTGCGATAATAATACAATTATTGTATTAACCTCTAACTCAAGAGTTGTAATTGATCAAAAAAGCAAAAAAATCAAACTCAAATAATTCACAAATCAGCACAGGTATTTTAGTTCTTGAAAACAAGAAGATCTTTAAAGGAATTGGAATTGGATACCAAGGTAATGCTACTGGGGAAGTTTGCTTTAATACATCGTTAACTGGCTACCAAGAAATTATATCTGATCCATCCTATGCTGGACAAATTATTAACTTTACGTTCCCTCATATAGGAAATGTTGGAACAAATAATGAAGATTACGAATCAGATAAGATTTGGACAAAAGGGGTAATATTTAATTCTGAAATAACGTCTCCATCAAATTATAGGTCTTTTCTTCATTTAGATTCCTGGCTAAAAAAGAATAAAATTGTTGGGATTACTGGATTAGATACCAGAAGTTTAACAAATTTTATAAGAGACAAAGGTGCTCCGAAAGGAACTATTTCTTATTCAAAAACTGGTAAATTTAATATTAGCAAACTAACTAACTCAACCATTAAATGGGGTGGTTTAAAAAACCTTGATCTTGCAGAAAAAGTAACAACATCAAAAAACTATACTTGGAAAGGTCTTAAAACTTGGAAAAAAGAGACTGGTTTCATTAAAAATAAGAAAAATATATTTCATGTGGTTGCGATCGATTATGGAATAAAGAAAAATATTTTAAGATATTTTTCAGACTTTAATTGTAAAGTAACTGTTGTTTCATGCAAAACATCAGCTGATAAAATTCTAGCACTGAAACCAAATGGTATATTTTTATCTAATGGTCCTGGAGATCCATCAGCAACTGGAAAATATGCAATCAAAATAGTTAGGGATTTAATTAATCAAAACTTACCTATTTTTGGTATTTGTTTAGGTCATCAAATACTTGCATTAACATTAGGTGGTAAAACAAAAAAAATGAGGCTTGGACATAGAGGTGCGAACCATCCAGTTAAAAATTTAATCCATGATAACGTAGAAATTACCAGTCAAAACCATGGCTTTGAAGTAATCAAAGAAAATTTACCAAAAAATATTCAAGTTACACATAAATCTCTATTTGATAACAGTATTGAGGGTATCAAATTAAAAAACAAACCAGTATTTTCTGTTCAGTATCACCCTGAGTCAAACCCAGGGCCACAAGACAGTATTTATTTATTTCAAGAATTTATTAACAACATGAAAAAAAATGCCAAAAAGAAAAGATCTTAAAAAAATATTAGTTGTTGGAGCTGGCCCAATTATTATTGGTCAGGCTTGTGAATTTGATTATTCAGGAACACAAGCTTGCAAAGCTTTAAGAGATGAGGGTTATAAAGTTGTCTTAATTAACTCAAATCCTGCAACGATAATGACTGATCCTGATGTTGCAGATAAAACTTATATTGAGCCTATTACTTTAGAGATTTTAGAAAAAATTCTTAAAAAAGAAAAGCCAGATGCAATTCTTCCAACAATGGGTGGCCAAACAGCCCTTAACCTTGCAATGGAAGCCGAGAAAAAAGGAATTCTTAAAAAATACAAAATAGAACTAATTGGCGCAAACTCTAAAGCAATTTCAAATGCAGAGGATAGAAAAAAATTTAGAAAAAACATGATTGATATCGGTTTAGATTTACCTAAATCTGAGATCGTAAATAATATTAATCAAGCATCCAAAGTTTTAAAGAAAATTGGATTACCAGCAATCATAAGGCCTGCTTTTACTCTTGGAGGTCTTGGAGGAGGTATTGCTAAAAATGAAAAAGAATATCAAAAAATTATTAAAAGTGGATTACACGAATCTCCTGTAAGCCAAGTATTAGTTGAAGAGTGCTTAGAAGGTTGGAAAGAATTTGAGATGGAGGTTGTAAGAGATAAAAAAGATAACTGTATCATTATCTGTTCAATAGAAAATATTGATCCAATGGGAATACATACAGGAGACTCCGTGACTGTCGCTCCTGCTCTCACCTTAACTGATAAAGAATACCAAGTAATGAGAAATGCATCGATTGCATGTCTTAGAAAAATTGGAGTTGAAACAGGTGGATCAAATGTTCAATTTGCAATTAATCCAAAAAATGGTCGAATGGTTGTAATTGAAATGAACCCAAGAGTATCTCGTTCATCTGCACTTGCATCAAAAGCAACTGGTTTTCCAATTGCAAAAGTTGCTGCAAAACTTGCTGTTGGCTACACTTTAGATGAATTAAAGAATGAAATTACAAAAGTAACCCCTGCATCATTTGAACCTAGTATTGATTACGTTGTAACTAAGATTCCAAGATTTACATTTGAAAAATTTTCAACTTCTCCTGCGACATTGGGTACTTCCATGAAGTCAGTTGGTGAAGCTATGGCAATTGGTAGAAATTTTAAAGAGTCGCTTCAAAAAGCTTTGGTGTCACTTGAAACAGGTTTTTCAGGATTAGATAGAATATTTGATCTAAATAAAAAACAAATTGAAAAGAAACTTAAAGAAAGTATTCCAAATAAAATTTTACTTGTTGCAGAAGCGATTAGAAAAAAGATTGATTTAAAAAGAATATTTACTTTATCTAAGATTGATCCATGGTTCTTAGAACAAATTAAAGAAATTGTAGACAATGAAACTAAGATTAAGAATAAAGGATTACCTAAAGATTTTAATGAGTTTAACCGAATTAAATCAATTGGTTTTTCTGATAAAAAACTATCAGAGTTAACGAAAACTTCTGAAGATGCTGTTAGACGAAAGAGAACAGCACTTAAAATATTACCTGTATTTAAGAAAGTTGATACTTGTGCAGCTGAATTTAAGTCTTTCACTCCTTATATGTATTCAACATATCAAAGAAATTTCTCATTTAATTCAGAATGTGAAGCTGATCCATCAAATAAGAAAAAAATTATAATACTAGGTGGTGGACCTAATAGAATAGGACAAGGAATAGAGTTTGATTATTGCTGTTGTCAGGCTAGTTTTGCATTGAAAGACGCTGGTTTTGAGACCATCATGATCAACTGTAACCCTGAAACTGTATCAACTGACTACGATACCAGTGACCGGTTATATTTTGAGCCGTTAAAAGAAGAATATGTCTTTAATATAATTAAAAAGGAAAAAGAAAAAGGAAGTCTAATTGGGATTATTGCTCAATTTGGTGGCCAAACTCCAATTAAGCTTGCTAAATTTTTACATGATAACAATCTTCCAATTTTAGGAACACAGTACACATCTATTGATTTAGCAGAAGACAGAGACCTATTTAGAAATCTTCTTAACAAGCTAAAATTAAAACAAGCTGAAAGTGGAATTGCTAAAACGTTTAAGCAAGCTATCCAAATAGCTGAGAGAATTGGTTTACCATTAATGGTTAGACCTTCTTATGTATTAGGTGGAAGAGCAATGGAGATTGTTCATGAAAAAAGTCAGCTTAAAAACTTTGTTGAAGAAGCATTTAAAGCTGCTGAAGAAAATCCAATTTTAATTGATAAATTTATTGATCATGCAATGGAAGTTGATGTTGATGCAATATCAGATGGAAAACAAGTTCATGTGGCAGGTATCATGCAACACATTGAAGAAGCTGGAATTCACTCTGGAGACTCAGCTTGTAGCCTGCCTCCAATATCAATTAAGCCATATTTGATTAAAGAAATTGAAAATCAAACTAAGAAATTAGCTTTAGCCCTAAAAGTTAAAGGTTTCATGAATATTCAATTTGCAATTAAAAAAGATGAAATTTATGTAATTGAGGTAAATCCTAGAGCTAGTAGAACAGTGCCATTTGTATCTAAAGCAAAAGGTCTTCCTCTAGCTAAAATTGCATCACGTGTAATGGCTGGTGAAAAATTATCTAAGTTTAATTTAAAAGATAAATCTAAAGGAATGTATGCTGTAAAAGAAGCTGTGTTTCCTTTTAACAAATTTCCAAACAGTGATTTACTTTTAGGGCCTGAAATGAAATCAACTGGTGAAGTCATGGGATTTGACAAAGATTTTGGTATGGCATTTGCTAAAAGTCAAATTGGTGCCGCAAACTCATTACCAAAACAAGGATTGGCTTTTGTATCCTTAAAAGATTCTCATAAAGATGAAGGAATAGATTTGGCAAAAGAACTTATAAAACTTAATTTCACATTATGTGCAACTAAAGGAACTGCAAAATATTTTAGAAAACATAAAATCAGATGCAGAATTATTAATAAAGTAAGTAGTGGCTCTCCTCATATAGTAGATGTCTTAGACTCTAAAAAAATTGCTTTAGTAATTAATACTGGAGGCGGAAACTCTGAACACAGATTAAATGATGCAATCGCACTTAGAAGAGCAACATTAAAAAACAAAGTCCCTTATTGTACAAACATGTCTACTGCTCAAGCTTGTTTAGAAGCAATCAAATCACTTAAAACTAAAAAATTAGAAGTTACTTCTCTACAGGATATTTAAATTTGAAAACTGTAAACATTATAAAATGGGTTGCAACGGTAATTCAGTTGTTTGGGTATGGTCTAACTGGGATGGGAATAACGCCATTAAATATTTATTTTTTTATTGTTGGAATTTTTTTATGGTTTGTAACAGGATACCTTTGGAGAGATAAAGCTATCATGGTTGTGCATGTTGGAGCTTTAATTTCAATATTAAGTGGATTATTTTTTTCTAGTAATTGAAATTAATCAACTTTCCAGTCAGTTTTAAAAGTTACATAGTTTATTTGAATACATCTTCTTTCTTTAACAATCGTCTTCTTTTCCATTCCATGCCAAGTATTTGGACCACTGGTAAACATATATCCATAGTTATTTTTGTAAGGAACTGTTTTAACTTTTTCTAATTTTTCATTATAAAAATCTGTACCTAGGTCCTCAGATTCATTAGCATTATTAACGAATATTAATCCTGACATTAACTTTTCTTTAATATCACAATGAGGTTTTAGCCAAAAACCCTCTCGATCACAGATAACTTCAACTCTAACATAAGAGTTTGATAAATCTCTATTGATCATTTTTGAAATAGTTTCATGAACTTCTCTAGATTGAAGTTCGTTAATAAATTTTACCAAATTTGGAAATTGTTTTTCATTTTCTTTAGTTACAAAACATCTAAATTTAATTGCTTCACCCCCTGAGGCTATCCCCTCTCTAAATTCAGCTGCACCCCCATCGATTGCTCTCGTTCCATCATAATTAAGATTATGTTTACTAACATCAGGAATATCTGCTTTAATAATTTCTTCTATAGAGCCATCACTCAAGGCATTGTTATACTCCCAGTGGTCAAAAGGAAATTCATGTTTTTTAGATTGATTTTGAATTGTATTTAAAAATGACATTAAGAATTAATTTTTTGTTT
>OAPQ01000095.1_pt1 | contig 11636 bp, 20 predicted proteins | sample 1498871 | NCBI WGS metagenome assembly OAPQ01 (sample SAMEA3275646, study PRJEB22092) | marine metagenome | biome: ENVO: 01000023; feature: ENVO: 00002042; material: ENVO: 00002149 | collected 2014-06-21T11:10:00+00 | depth 0 m
ACTGAAATACTATCACCAAACTGTGATGCCGCATCGATATACTTTTCATAATACATATTAGCATCTGCCCAATTAGTAGATGCTTCGCCTAACATATCGAATGAATATTTAAATTTTGATTTTTTCTTTTTGATTGCACCAGTGACAGTCTCGCCCATCACATAAAGTCCGCCCATAACTTTCACAACTTCGTGAACCATTTTACGAACTGTTGGCCAACCCATACGCTTTACTATATTATCGTATAATGCAAAACTTTGTGCTTTGGATAGTGCGATACCTGAAATAGTTGCATAGAAACTGTTGTCTGATATTTGATCCCACTGCGCTCTTGTTAGCTTTTCTTTAATTAACTTATCTTTTGTTTCAGTGTCGGGCGTTCTCAACAGTGCTTCACATAGAGTCATCAGTGCCATTCCTTCTGGTCCTGATAACTCGTATGCTTTCATAATCTTATGTATGTAGTGAGTTTCATTGAAGCTATTTTGGATATCATTTGCGTCATTAATAACACGTTCACGTTCAGTCTTGCTAATACGTGCGGCTAATACTAACTTAGGTAGTATCTCATTTTCATCTACTCTGTAGTACTGATTATGTGGATAAATCTTCATAGTCTTCTACTCGCCTTACTCTTGAACATTCTTCCTTCAATGTATCTAAAGTGGCGGAGTAGGTCTATGTTTATGTCATACATCGCTCGAATTTCACCTAGAGTTTTATTATTGTGTTTTTCTAGGTCTTGTAAATGTATGTTTTTGTATCGTCTAGTTCTGCCGTATGACATTCCCAAATCGAAAGCAACTAGTTCCCGTTCGCCAAAACGATATATCTTTGGAAAGATATGTATTGCGTAGTATTTATACAAGTTAACGTGCCAATGCTTTAAGTTAGATGCGTTGCCCATTGTAAAGCCAATAACAAATGCTTCGTCTTGATTGAGTAATCCTCTACCTAATAAAGCATGAATACAATCATGTGCTTGTAAACAGATTGCACCTGGTAGAGAGAATGGACTTTTTGGATTTTCAATAAGTTTTACTATCAAACTTATATTAACTGAATCGCTCCCAGGTAGCGTGTCAAGCACACTTCGTAACGTCATACTGCCGTTCTCTATTCCTGGATTCCAATCCGAGTACTTCATAAAACTATTTATGATTACATCATAAAAAAGACCCGATAGTCAAAAGACTACCGGGCCAGTTGGCGAAGAGGACTAGAGAATGGGAATGATCCCATCCCTGAGCAGAGAAATCAATCTCTGCACTATTATTTAACACTATATGTTGTAGCATTAACATACTACATTACACAACGTCTAGTCCTCAATTTCTAACATGTCTGGTTCCATGTCTAAACTTTCATTTACATTAAACACCTCAACATCTTCCATCAATGCCAAGTGCGCGGCTTGTGCTTCTGTTAACAACTCCATTCGTGTGTTTTTTACGAGATACAAATAATGTGGTTCTACTTTTTTCTTCATGCTACTGCCTTTTTTGCTACATTATTTGCGATTGCTTGGTTCACGCATTCAACTGCGCCCAAGTCATGCCCGCCAATATGCCAATCATATTCTCCATACGGAATAGATGATACTTTCCACGCATAGATAGTCGCAGGAATGTAATCAAAATCATTCCCATTATATTCGCCAGTTTCTACACGGAAATCAAGTGTCCACTCTACGATTACTTTATCATCACCCGAATGTGACGCATCATATGTGGGTTCGCCGAAGGTATCTACAAGTTCATCATATGTAGTTGTAACTTTTCCCATAAGAGAAGTGCCTGTGATATCTACACCATCATTATTATCAAAAGAAAGTATATTAAACATTATTCCACCCATACATGATAAAAACGCTTAGGGAGATTGTCACAATTGTAGTTGTCTCCATCTGCGTAGTTGAGAACTTTTACACAATCACCTGTTGAAGATGAAAACCATACATCAGGCAATGACGCGGCGTTTAGAATCGCATAGCATATAAAGCCAGCAATGAGACCACACAATATACCCACAAAAATCTTATCCATCTAAGTTCCTCTCTTTGATTACTTAATTAATATAGCATTGATTCGGGATTTGTCAAGTTTTTAATTAGGATTTTTTCCACTAATAGTATACATTTTAATCATGATACCATTAACTTCTTGTTCAGTTAAGAAGCCTCTATACTTGAGTAGGGTCCTCTCTTGTTACTGTGACAAGTTTCTTAATAATTAAATCAACATCTTGTTCAACTAGATGCCCACGAACATCATCGTCCGGACCTGTAATGCCTGGCAACTGAGTAATCTTACCGTTACGAAATACTGCAATTTCATATGGAGCAGTTTCACTAGAATACGATCCGGCTCCGCTAATAACTGATAGCTCTATTTCATCTCCAAACTTCAATAGTGTCTGGAAAGATCCTGGACGTGTTTCTACTTTTTCAAAATAATTTAGTTTCATTAATTTATCCTCGCTGTAAGTTTTTCTGCTGGCTGACCGTACATACTGGCAACGCCACCAATTTTAATTGATTTCTGAATTGCGCTATGCTCATTAGAAGCATACTCATAACCAAGAAAAACATCATCATACCAAATCTCCCACGTGTACGTTACTTCTATCATTCTTCTGCCTTAAGTGCATTCCACAACTTCTCGCCGAATGCTTGGTGTCCGCGTGAATGATTATATTCTACATATTCTTGATATGTGTTATGATCTGTTGCTAACATTAAACTGCTACCTTTTCAACTTGTTTAAATCCAGACATTGCAACTTTGTACTCAACGCCGTCAATCTCAAAACGATCACCCATCATTGAACTACGCAAGCCCATTGTATTGCCTGTGCGCTTAGACACCGGAAGATCCGCTAGTACAGTTACATTATCATTTGCGTCACTGCCAATTTTCATTGACCAAGAACCATCAACGTTATTTGTATAACGCCAAGCATATTCGAGACAATCATTTGTAGTACCGAAAGCTGAAATCTCTACAGGAACATTAATTTCTGCTACTGGAGTATAACCTAGTACTTCACCTGTTAAACGGTCAAAGTCTGCGTGATTAACTGTGATTTTCATAGTGATTCTCTTTCTCTCTTATTACTCTATTAATATAGCATATATAACAGTAATGTCAAGAAAAAAGCGAAACAATAAATGCTTCGCTTTCAATGACTTATAAATTAATCTTCCCTTATTCCATAACCATAATCAATAACAACTGGGAAACGTGGGATTCCATCTGGAGTTAATTCGAAGTAACGACATGTAGCCCAGTCTGGAGTTAGTTGTGTATCCCATAGTTCTTGCAATTGTGCTTGATTACCTCGAACACCAGAACCAAACTCAGTGCCATCTTCTAATGCTAGACGAAACTTTTTAGTGTGACCTGACCAATTGCCTGAACCTTCTAGCATTTCTAATACTTTAAACTCAGATGTGATGAACTCTTTACGTTTCAATAAGTTTTTACTACGCTTATTAGGTTCATACGGAGTATTATTGCGAACCATCTGTCCTTCGTACCCACGCTCCATATAGTCGCTGTAGAGTGCGTCTAGTTCTTCTTGGAAACTTGCGTAGTCTGTTTGTACAATGTGTACTACATCGCTCTTAACGCTTGCAGCAAGCTGTATACGCTCTTTAAACAGCATGTCCACGTCATACTTATTATAACAATCATACACATGATATTGTACTTTAGATTGTACTTCTGCAAGTTCCTCTTCGGTTGGAGTTTCGTTACGTACTAAGGATGTAATCTTATTAAAGTTTGCTTTGTATTCGTGGTTATATAATTCCCCATCTAATACAATACTAGGGTTTGCTTCTAAGAATGGCTTGACTGATTCCCAGATATGATTACATGTTAGAATAGCTTTGCCGCTACGTGTCCAAAGACCATTGGAGTTTGCTACACAACGAATGCCATCTAGTTTTGGTTGACTATACCCAAACTCTTGTCTGCGCTTTGTGTAATCAGCAGCAAGCATAGGTTCAAATTTGTCGTATGAGTCTATTTCACTAATGTCTTCAAAGTATTCTTTGTCAGATTTAATCTTCCATGCATTCTGTGCTTCACTCATAGCTTGTGTACGTGCAGTAGTCGCATTAGATTTGCCAATGTTTTTTGCTTTACTTGCATTCCACTTGCTAGTGACTTTCTTACCATCTAATGTACCTGAAATAGTTCGGTACCCAGCAGTATCTTCATCATCCCAACCGTACTGTATAATCCATGAACGGACTTTACCATTGGAATCTCGTTTGAATAATTCATAAAGTGTTTCAATATTTTTCATAGTAAATCCTTTATCTTAAAGATTTTGCAATCGTGTCATAAACTTTTCAATCTTAGCAACATTCCAATCAGCGCCGACAATATATTCATGTCCAACAAGTTCTTCTTCATGTGTGCGAAGTTCGATAAGAGCATTACCTAAATCATATTTGTCACTAATGCCGTATTCGGTAACAAGCGAAAATGCACGGTCTGCCCAGCGAGGTTCTTCAAGCATCGTAATACAACGAACAACTGCGTTGAGTTTATTTTCTATCACTTTACGTTCAGGGCTAAAACTCATTTCAATTGATTTAAGTGCTTTTTCCATTGCTGGGTTTGACATGTGATTCTCTTTCTCTCTGATTACTTAATTAATATAGCATGTTTTGCTAGTTTGTCAAGTTTTTAATCAGTAGCGTCCTTATTATTTGGCGTTACAGATTCCAAACTCGTACCATGTCTGATTTCATCAAAGTATATTACCTGAGTTCCTGAAACGACACCATTCATTTTCATATAGCTACGATACAGCCCATACTTGAATAAGTACTCCTCAGGGAAAAAGTTACTTGTTATATTTTTTTCGGTAAGGATACGTTTCCCATTTGCGTAAAGTTCTAAATTAGAATTCCCGTTTTTATAGTCAACAGTGTTCCAACGGATCACTAAGTCATTCCATTTTCCATTAATTGAATCCAAACTTGCAAAATACTTAGATTCAGTATCAACCCAACCATTGAATTTATTGTCTTCAAACCCGGTGCGTTTAATTTGAATACCTACCTTATTGCCACAAATTACACCGTAGATCACTCCATGATTTCCTATGTAATGCCCACTGCCGTAGTTTCCGGTTTTATTCTGTGGACGATTTCCTTGGTCTACATTTTCTTCATTCTGGTGTATTTGAAAAATAATAGTACAGCTTTCTTTTTCTGATTTTTTCCAATCATTCTTATCCACTTTTACACTAAAACCAATCCACTTGTCTTTTCCGACATCCCACCTGGTGGCGGTCATTTCTACTCGCTCACGATCATTGTCGCATCCCCAGTAAGTTTCTTTGTACTTACTTCTAGTTGTGCAATCTCCGTTGCGCAATTCAAAACGTTGGCTTCTGATACCAGAACGTGCATCAGTATCTACCATATTAAAAGACCAAGAATTTTTAGGCACATCCTTGTCCCATTCCCACCCAAATTTTGATAAGTGGGAATCAATGTTAGTAGGCATCACATTAGTTCCAGTAGCTATTTGCCCAGCTGACATTTGGCACCCCATCAATGCTATCGATGCCGCAAATAGTGTGATTTTAGTTAGTGTCTTCATAGTAATATTTTCAACCTCGTTTGCCGATATTTTATTATTTTAAATCAAGTATTAATATTTGACACCTAATGCTTTACGACCAGGAGTTGCGTAATCTTGATTTGTATTTGTCTTATACGCATGACAACACTTACACAGAGTTTGTAAGTTCTTACGTCTGTTATCTGTAGGGAGACCATTGATATGATCCACATCTACCATTCCAAACCCAGGAAACGTTGTTGTCGTGCATACAAATCCCAATCGACCATCTACATTCTCACATGTTGGCTGTTCATTTAAGTAGAACCTATAGGGATGTAAACTATTCTGATACTGTAACCAGCTATCCCAACCATTTTCTTTTGCTTGATATTCCTGATGTTCACGTACACTAGCAAAGCCTGCATTAACAGCAACTACTTCTGCCATGTTCTTTAAGCCACGATTTGATGCTACCTTACGAGAATGATGCTTGCCGCATACGTACCCATTTTCAACATTATATTCTTCACGCACCCACTTAGACTTACGATACTTTGGGTTCGCAAGTGATGTTACTAATTGTGCATCATTGCAACAACCTGGTACTTCGCATAATGGCATAATTTTATTTATCGACATGGTGTCTTTCTCCGTTGTCATGTGATTCTATTCATAAACAAGATATAGCACATGATGCTATACCTTGTCAATATTTTATTTTATTTTAAGTAGTGAGGACCAGTCCAAGAAACTGAGTAATGGTCTGCAAAGATGTTACCACGGGCCGCGTTACGAGCAGGTGTTGCCCAACCAGCAGCCTTCAGGATGTCACCTTTATAAAACAATTTGTCATTTTCAGACTTAACGATGAAGCCCCATACAGAGTTTTTGGTGATGATTTTTGTATAAGCACGACCTTCTTTAACTTCAAATCCATTGTTAAAATCGTCAATCATTTTTTGAGTGTGTGCTTCGCAGTCTGCGTAGTCTTTACCACGACCGATGAACTTCAAATAGTCAGCTTTGATAACTTCGATTAACTGTGCGATTTCGTTTTTCATAATGATTCTCTTTCTCTCTGATTACTTAATTAATATAGCATGATTCGCAGATTTGTCAAGATTTTACTTGAACGGGAGTTCCCAATTCTGCAACTGATTGTCTGTAATCAAACCATCTTCACAGAGAAACTCAATCTCTGCAACCCAGAGATTGTTTTTTAGATCAGCAGCATTAACGTACTGATTATATGACGCAAGTTCACTCTTGTATCTCCGTTTGAATACTTTTAGAACTTCTACTTTTGTCAATACCATGAGTATCTCCTCTCTTTGATTACTTAATTAATATAGCATAGGAAAAAGAATTGTCAATAAAAAAACGCAAGAAAGAATCCTGCGTTTTCAATGACTTATAAAATAATTTAAATTATAATAGCTTTTGTAAGTAATAATATTCTTCTACTGCGAATCGGCGTTTGGTATTTTTATTTCTATAGATGGGATTTATACTGTTTCTGGCGTATGCTTCAATTTCATAATAGTGTTCTAACCATACTATGTTTTCAGTTTTAATAAACAATCTATAATCATCGGGAACCATCGAATGTATTACTGAACTACTGTCTTCATACTCCCAGAGTGATTGCGGCACATATGCATACTTCTTAGTAATCTTCCACTCATGCATAGGTTCATAGTATGAGATATCATACGGAGTTGTTGGTACACGGATAGCTCTGGATAGTAGTGTGGGTAATATCATTTATTGAATTTCTTATACAAGCCTGTTAAGTCTACCGGAGTGTGATTTTCTTTTTTTGTAATATTAGATTTCTTAATATATACTCGCCAAGCACCCTTGTTAGGATCAAGACGTTCACAGCGTAGCGCAAATGGATCAGCAGAGACCCATCCTTGAAACTCTGCACTCATTAGTCCATGTCCAATTACAACTACGATTTTTTTAATTTGTCTATTATAACATTCTTCTGTTACTGTGCGATATTCTTTCCAAGCACTGTGTACTGTTTTGCCGTGTAAATCAAGTTTCGCCATGCTTCGTCATGTCCCAAGTAAAGCGACCACTCAACATTACAAGATTAGTTTTATTAGGCTTTTCAATGTTATACATGTTGCGCTCATTGACAAACATAACACAAAGCGAGGTAATTTTTTTTTCATTCATTAGCGCCAAAGCTTTTGCTGCTAGAGATTGTTTATCTATGCTTATCGGGTTTTTTGTCATTATTTTTGTAACATTCATCTCATTTAAATTTTGTTTTTTTTCATTGTAGCGCCTAATTTGACCATCAGTAATTATACCAGTAGTTTTTTTTTGTTTATTTTGAACGATTAAAACTCCTAGTTTTTTATTGCTCAATATTTTGATAGCATTCTTCATATCTAAATTTTCTTTCACAAAAGGAATTTTGTTTCCTGTTAACATTATATCTTCAACAGTTTTTAATTGAGCTCCAAGACTACCAGCAGGATGTATTTTTTTAAAATCAAATTTACCAAATTTTTTATATTGCATAGTAGATATTGCCAATGCGTCTCCTAAAGCTAGCTGAGCTGTAGTACTTGAAGTTGGCACGATACCACCTGACTCTTTTACCTCAGGAATTATAAGCTTAATATCTGATGCTTTGTATAAAATAGAGTCTCTTTTTGACATAATTCCGATCAGCATAATTTTATTTCTATTTGCATATTGAATTATATTTCTAAGCTCACTAGTTTTACCTGAGTAGCTTATTAAAATTAAAATATCTTTTTTTGAAATACTTCCTAAATCACCATGAGAGGAGTCACTTGCAGATAAATTGAAAGATGGAGTTCCAACAGAAGATAAAGTAGCAGATATTTTAGCTGCTATCAATCCACTTTTACCCACGCCGCACAAAATTACTTTAGATTTACATTTTGCAATTTCGATTACAGCTTTATTAAATGAATTATCAATTTTTTTTTTTAACTTTTGTAATGCTTGAATTTCAAGATCAATTACTTTTTTTGCTAGGGGTATGAATTTTTTAGTCATTAGTGGGACCAGATATCATCCTTAAATAATGCTAAGTCTAAGTTTACTCTAGTTTTTAAAAATTTTAAGCAATCCTTATAAAGGTCTATTCTATTTTCTCTTTCTAATATTTTATTTAATTCTACATGTATTTTGTGCAAATATATCACGTCATTAGCACAATATTTTAGTTGTGCTGGAGAAAGTTCACCACCAAAATCTGAACTTTGAAACTGTTTACTTATATCAATATTAATAAATTCTTTTATCAATGTTTTTAATGAGTGACTATCAGAGTATGATCTTGCTAATTTTGATGCAATTTTAGTATCAAGAATATTATTAGTTTCTGTTTTTAAATAATATTTGATATGAGCCATGTCTGCTCTTCCATAATGGAATATCTTTGTGGTATTTTCATCAGCAAGTAATTTTGTTAAATTTGGAGCATTGTAATTCTTCCTATCAAATTGAATTATGTGAGCATCAGAATTTCCTGAAGATATCTGGATTAAGCAAAGAGGATCTCGTCTGACATTCAGACCCATAAACTCACCATCAACAGCTATTAGATTGCCTAAATCTAAATCATCTGGTAAATCATTTTTGTGAAGTTGAATATTATTACTCATTTCTAAACATATATAATGGAATTCAAATGAAAGCAAAAAATTGTCTAATTTTTGGTGGCAGTGGTCAAATTGGTCGAAACTTAATTAGGAAGTTAACAAAAAATAACTATAGAGTAACAGTTGTTACAAGAAATATTCATCAAAAGAGCTACATAATTAAAACTCAGGCTAATGCAGGCTATATTGATGTAGTAGAAGCTAATATTTTTGATGAAAATAAAATTAGAAGTCTTTTTAAAAAAGCAGATATTTGCATAAATTTAATCGGAATTTTGTTTGAAAAAAAAAATGGCAATACATTTACAAATATTCACTCTGTATTTCCTTCATTGTTAGCTAAACTCTGTAAAGAATACAATCTTAAGCATTTTATTCATTTATCAGCTTTAGGAATAAATGATGCAACAGACTCTGATTATGCAAAAAGTAAATTAGAGGGAGAAGGAAATGTGTTAAAAAATTTCCCATTAGCTACAATCTTAAGACCATCAGTAGTATATTCTGTAGATGATAACTTTACTACAAATTTTATGACCTTACTAAATAGGTTGCCAGCTTTTCCAATTTATTATGAGGGAAAGACAAAATTTACACCAATTCATTGTTCTGATTTAACTGATATCATTTATCATGTTATTTCTAAAAATATTTATTCAAAAATAATAGAATGTACTGGTCCGGAAATTATAACATTTAAAGAGCTCCTAGAAAAATTACAGATATTAATTGGTAAAAAAAGAATTTTGTTACCTTTCCCTTTGCCAATTGCTGAATTGACAGCTAGATTTTTTGAAATGCTACCAACCCCGTTACTTACAAGAGATCAATTGAGATTACTAAAATATGATAATGTTACATCTGGAAAATATAAAACTAATTCAGATATAGGAGTTCCTAGCGTTAGGTTATTTGATCAGGAAGTTAAAAAGTATTGCTACATGTGGAGAGAGGGTGGGCAATTTTCGACTGAAAAATATTTAATAAAAAAAGATTTAGAAAATACTAATAATTAGTTTTTAGGCAGATTTTATTTTTTTCTCAATAAATTCAGGCACCTCATCTTTATCTGCAACTTCTTCTTTTTTACCTTTAGGTTGATAAGCATACAAAAGATGAAGCTTACAATAAGAAAAGTCTTTTAATGAAGATCTTCCACAAAAATAAAATGATTTTTCGTCCGGATGTCCAATAGGCCATTTACATGAGCTTTCATCTAACTCTTCTAACTGTTTAGGATTTTCTGGTTCAAAGTCTTTTTCAATAATTAAGGATTTAAATTTACTTTTTCGCCCTCTTTTGCTTTTAATATTTTTTTCTTCTAAGGAGTTTTCAAAATTTTGATTTGAGGTAGCTGCTCTTGTTTTAATTTTTGCTGAAAGGTTTAATCTGTGGGCTTTACCAATCACTGCATTTCTACTAATACCCCCGATAATCTCCGCAATTTGACTCGCAGTGTTTCCTTTACCCCAAAGTTCTTTTAATTTGTTTACTTTTTCTTCGTTCCAGCTCATATCAATATGTTGTATAATAGTTTATAAAAACAACAATATACTGATACATTGAGAAATTAAACAAGCAAAAACTCAGAGTTATCAACAAAAATAAATTAAAATTGGTTTACAGATATTTTCAATCATAACTTGTATCTAATAATTAAAATTTATAAAAACTGATTAAAATTATGAGCTATTTAGCAAAAAATTATAATAGAAAAAAAATTTCATTTAAATATGGAAAGGGGAGCTTTTTATATTCAACTAATGGAAAAAAATATTTAGATTTCGTTCAAGGTATAGCTGTAAATTCTTTGGGTCATGCGCACCCTAAATTGGTGAATGCCATAAATAAACAATCTAAAAAACTTTGGCACGTGTCAAATGCATTTCAAATTCCAGAAGGAGAAATTTTAGCTAAAAAACTTGCAAAAAAAACTTTTGCTGATTTTGTTATGTTCCAAAATAGTGGTGCAGAAGCAACTGAGGCAGCAATAAAAGCTGCAAGAAGATATTTCTATTCAATTGGAAAACCTAAAAAAAATAGAATCTTATGTGTTAAAAATAGTTTTCACGGAAGAACTTTGGCGGCAATATATGCAAGTGGTTCCAAAAAAATGACTGAAGGTTTTGGACCAAAAGTAACTGGTTTTGATCATTTTGATTTTGGTAATCACAAATCTTTAAAAAAGAAAATTACAAAAAATACAGCAGCTATAATGGTTGAAACTATTATGGGCGAAGGAGGTATAAAAGTAATTCCAGATTGGTGCTTAAGAGAGCTAAGAAAAATTTGCGACAAAAGAAATATTTTATTAATATTGGATGAGGTTCAATGTGGAATTGGAAGATCAGGTGATTTCTTTGCTTATGAAAAATCTAAGGTAAAACCAGATATTG
>OAPQ01000097.1_pt1 | contig 11575 bp, 8 predicted proteins | sample 1498871 | NCBI WGS metagenome assembly OAPQ01 (sample SAMEA3275646, study PRJEB22092) | marine metagenome | biome: ENVO: 01000023; feature: ENVO: 00002042; material: ENVO: 00002149 | collected 2014-06-21T11:10:00+00 | depth 0 m
CTTAATTTGCACTCATTCTGATATTAAATATTTATTCTGTTCTAGAAACAATAAATGCGAATGATAATCATTTACATGATAATAAACTTATGACTCAATGTAAATAATTATATACATTTAATATGTATAATTTTAGTATATTTTGTATCATTTAGGCAACATTACCGAAAATAATTTTATATTTTTATATCTTGTCTAATAAGATGATTTAACCTTGCTGTTATAAAAGTATCTTTTTGTTCATTTATTTTAGAATTTAAATATGTTTTCTTAAATTTATCAGACTCAAGTTTTATATCGTATTCCTTTTTATATTTTTCAATTTGGTGGTCAGCGTCTATTTCTAAATGATTATTAGATGACATAAAATTATCCATGGTTTGAATATTTAAAATTTTTACTCTGTCTTCTAGATTGATATATCTTTGCAGAAAATTAATTAACATAATTGTTCCATTAATTTTTCCATTAATACTATGGCCTGCTACATGAGGTGTTGCTAGTAATGCAAAATCAACAATATTATTTGATGGGGATGGCTCCCCTACCCAAACATCACTTATATAATTAATGTTATTCTCATGAATAAGTTTATTTTCGTCTACAACTCCTCCTCTTGATGTATTAATTAGAGTTTTTCCTTTAATGTCTTCTAGAAAACTCTTATTGATCATGTTATTTGTGGGGAATTCTGTTTTATTGGTTAAGGGGACATGCAAACTGATTAAATCACAGTTTTTTACTAGCTCTAAGTTAGAAAGGAAATCAAAATGTAAAAAAGGATCATAAACAAAATTTTTAATTGAAAAGTAATCTAATGCTTTCTTTAGTTGTTTTCCAACATTCCCATATCCAATTATTCCAACGGAATTATCTGAATTAAATATATTATTTTCCATCAAAAAACATATTGAAGACATTACATAGTTTGAAACTGATAAACCATTACAACCAGCAGCATAAAACCATTTAATATTTTTCTTATTTAAATAGTCAGTATCCATATGATCAATGCCAGCAGTTGCTGAGCCAATAAAGTGTACATTTGTATCAACCAATAATGTCTCATTAATTTGAACAGTTGATCGTATTAATAATGCATCAGCATCTTTTATATTTGAATTATTGAAATCAGAAGAATTCAAGAATATTAATTCAATAGCTTCAAAGCCATTTAAAAGAGGAATTATCTCTTTTACTGACTTAATGCCATTATCAACAATAACTTTCATTAGCTAGTTTGATTTATCAGGCATTATTAGACTCTTTAACCAGCCAAATAGTGAATTGCCTCCAAGTGAATATCTGTCTAAAGCATCGAAATCTTTAGCTAGTTGAATGGGGTCTGCAAGAAAATTTGCTCTTGTATTAAATTCTTTATTTTCTAACTTCTTAACTAATATTGCAGGATTGCCAGCATAAACTGAATTAGGCGGAACATCTTTTGTAACAACAGCTCCAGCACCAATAATACTATTCTTTCCTATTGTGACTCCCTTGCAAATAATAGCGCTATCTCCTATCCAAACATTGTCTTCAAAAATTACAGGTCTTGTATTTCCAACTGGCTTAGCTCTATCATAAATTCCATGCCAATCTGCATCAGAAATATACGCTCCATGAGCAATCATACAAGCGTCTCCTATGACTATACTTTCTGCTGACATTATTCTTACGCCTGGAGTTATAAGACAAAATTTACCAATTTTAATTTCACCATGATGGTCTCCAATATCCCAGGAAGTAAACTGAATATTTGCATCGCTTGATCCAATCAAGGTTGGATAATCATCAATAGAAACATTACCTCCAAAAACATTAATATATCTTGGTTTAAAATAGGCCCCTCCCTTACCAAGGGATTTAAATTGTGGTTTGATAAAATGTCTAACGTAAATTTTTACAATTTTTGTATTAATTTTTTTCAACCAATATGGTCTATTATCTTTTCTGATATTAATCTCCTTTTAAGTTATTTTAATATGATAAAGTAGCCAAAAAAATTATTTCTTAAAGTGATATCAATTAGTAAGTACATTATAGAGTTTAAGCAGCTCATTAAGATAGGGGTTCCAATATTTGGATCCCAGCTTTCTTATATGCTTATGGGAACAACCGATACAATTATTGCTGGAAGAGCAAGCCCGGCTGATCTTGCTGGACTGGGGGTTGGTAATTCGATATCAATGACGATTTTCATGTTTACTTCTGGTGTAATTTTTGCAGTAACTCCAATTGTTGCTCAACTTTATGGAGCAAAAAAGTTCAAAGAAATAGGTCAAAAGCTTAGAGAAGTTTTATGGATAGCAATGTTTTTGGGTATTTTAATAGGTCTAATTTTTATGAACATGGGATATATATTAAATAGTCTCCCTATTGAAAAAAGTATTACAGATATTTCAACAAAATATTTACAAGCTATAGCACTGGGATTTACTTTTCTAACAATATTTACTTGTTTAAGATGCTATAGCGAAGGAATGAAACTTACTGTTCCGGTTTTTGTAATAGCCTTCTTTGGAATGATCTTAAACATTCCACTAGATTTGATATTTGTTTATGGTTGGTTTGGTGCGCCCAAACTTGGAGGAGTTGGATGTGGAATTGCAACAACAATTGTTTCATTTATTATGATGGTAACTTTATTTATTTATATATCTGTAAGTAAAAACTATAAGAAAACAGAGCCCTTCTCAAAGTTTTCTTGGCCATCTTCAGAGACTACAAAAGAAGCAATAAAGCTTGGGGTTCCAATCGGTTTAGGTATATTTATAGAATTAAGTATGTTTTCTGGTGCTGGAATTATCTTAGCTGTTTTGGGAGAATCAATTGTTGCAAGTCACTATATTGCTATTAATATAGCTAGCTTATTCTTTATGATTCCATTATCTATAGGATTAGCAGCTGCTACGAGGACTGGAAACTTAATTGGAGAAGAAAATCCTAGACAAGCAAAAACTGCATCCTATTCAACAATATATATGTGCATAATTGCTGCATTATTAAATATAGTAATTATTCTAAGCTTTAAAGAATTTATAGTTGGTATTTATACAACAGATGAAGTCGTATTCAACTTAACAGTTGGTTTATTAATATTTGCAGCCATCTTCCAACTACCTGATGGAATACAAATGGGGGCTTTAGGTAGTTTAAGAGGTTATAAAGATACCTTTGTTCCAATGGTGCTATTATTTATTTCTTATTGGATCTTTGCGCTGCCTGCTGGTTATTACTTAACAAATATTGGTTTTGGAACCCCTTTTGGGGCTTCGGGTATGTGGATAGGAATGATTGTTGGTTTAAGTATATTCTCGTTGCTTTCTATATTGAGGCTAAGATGGGTTATAGGGAAGAATTTAAGATCTAGTATTTAGAGAACTTCTTTTACTTTAGTCCCAATTTCTACTAAATTATCAGCAATATGAACACCACACTCTTTTAATTTAGAAATCTTATCTGCAGCAGTTCCTTTACCACCAGCAATAATAGCACCAGCATGACCCATTCGCTTTCCTGCAGGAGCAGTCTGACCTGCAATATATGAGATAACTGGTTTAGTTACATTATTTTTAATAAATTCTGCAGCCTCTTCTTCAGCAGTTCCACCAATTTCACCAACCATAACAATGGCTTTTGTTTGTTCATCTTTTTCAAACAGCCTTAAGATATCAATAAAAGATGAGCCTGGTATTGGATCTCCCCCTATTCCAACACAACTGCTTTGTCCAAAACCTAAATCAGTTGTTTGTTTTACAGCCTCGTAAGTAAGAGTACCCGATCTAGAGATAATACCTATCGATCCAGGCTTATGAATACTTGCTGGCATAATACCAAGCTTTGCTTCGCCTGGAGTTATTAGACCAGGACAATTTGGCCCTATTAACGTTAAACCTAGTTCATCTACCCTTTTTTTAACATCTAACATATCTAATGTTGGCACTCCCTCAGTAATACAAACAATAAGTTCAATGCCTGATTCAGCAGCTTCAAGAATAGAATCTTTACAAAATGGAGCAGGAACAAAAATTAATGATGCATTAGGTTGAACTGTATTTACAGCTTCCTCCATGGTATCAAATACGGGCCTACCCAAATGAGTCTGACCTCCCTTACCAGGCGTTATACCTCCAACAATATTAGTTCCATACTCAATAGCTTGTTCTGAATGAAGAGTGGCTTGGGAGCCAGTAAACCCCTGGACAATTACTCTTGTGTCTTTATTAACCAAAATACTCATTGTGCTAACTCCACTGCTTTTTTAGCTGCATCACCTAAATTATTAATGCTCTCAATTTTTATATTTGCTTTAGATAGGATTTCTGAGCCAAGATCAGCATTGTTTCCCTCAAGCCTAACAACAACAGGAATCTCAACACCGACTTCTTTAATTGCAGCTAACACACCCTCTGCAATAAGGTCACATCTTACAATGCCACCAAAAATATTAACAAGAACGACCTTAACTTCTGGGTCGTCTAATATAATTTTAAAGGCTTTTGATACTCTATCTTGGGTTGCAGTTCCTCCAACATCAAGAAAATTCGCAGGATTACCTCCAAAATATTTAATCGTGTCCATAGTCCCCATTGCTAAGCCAGCACCATTAACCATGCATCCAATATTTCCATCCAATGAAACATAACTTAAATCATTTTTAGCAGCCTCAGATTCTCTTGGATCTTCTTGAGATGGGTCATGCATATCTGCAATCTCAGGTTGTCTATAAATAGCATTGGAATCTATATTTATTTTTGCGTCTAAACAGTGAAGTAAACCACCACTAGTAATAACAAGAGGATTAATTTCTAATAAGCTAAGATCTTTCTCAATAAATAACTTCATAAGATTTTTAAACATTGGTGTAAACTGCTTTGTCTGCTGGTTGTTTAACTTGAGGACTTTGGCAATTTTTCTTGCTTGAAAGCCCTGAGCTCCACACAAAGGATCAATAGCCTCATAAATAATTTTTTCAGGAGTGTTTTTTGCAACTTCTTCAATATTCACTCCTCCTTCAGAAGATCCAATGAAAACTACTCTTTGTGAATCTCTATCTATAACAGCACTTAGATATAATTCTTCTGAAATATCGGTACATTCTTCTATAAGAATAGAATTTACTAGCTGTCCATCTGCATCTGTTTGGTAAGTTACTAATCTTTTTCCAAGCCATTTTCTAGCAAATGCAATAGCATCATCAGGAGAATCTACCAACTCAACACCACCAGCTTTTCCTCTGCCACCGGCATGAACCTGAGCTTTTACAACCCACTTTGATCCACCTATATCTCTGCATGCATTATGAGCATCTTCGGGTTCATAAATAACTTTGCTAGTTGATACAGGCAAGCCATACTCTGCAAACAAAGCCTTGCCCTGATATTCGTGTAAGTTCATTTTCTTTTATTTCCTATATGTATTGCTTGGTTGCTTACTGATAAAGCAGCCTCATGAAGTGCCTCTGAAACTGTTGGATGACTAAAAATTGTTAGTCCTAAATCTTCAGAACTTGCCCCAAATTCCATAGATATAAGTGCTTGCTGAACAATTTCTGCTGCTGATGGACCAAAAACATGAACACCTATAATCGTATCAGTTTTTGCATCAGTTAAAAGCTTTACAAAACCAACTGATTGCTCAACAGCCAGAGCTCTGCCACTTGCAGCAAACGGGAATTTTCCAACTTTATATTCAATATTATCGTTTTTAAGTTCCTCTTCATTCTTTCCAACCCAAGCTATTTCAGGATGGGTATAAATAACTGAAGGTACTAAATCATAATTCATTTCTGCATGCTTGCCGGCTATTCTTTCAGCAACCATGATTCCTTCCTCACTGCCTTTGTGAGCAAGCATAGGTCCTCTAACCACATCACCAATGGCCCAGATATTTTTTACATCTGTTTGACAATTTTGATTAACAGAAATAAAACCTTTTTCATCAAGACTTATACCACAGTCTTCTTCAAAGATATCTGAAGTATTAGGCTTTCTTCCAACAGCAACAATTAATTTCTCAAATTCCATATTTTCAGAAGAACCATTGTTCTCATATGTTATTTTTACAGAATTTTTTAAGCTTTTTGATGATGTTAATTTGCAGCCAAGCCTAATATCAAGACCTTGTTTTTTAAAATCTTTAAATGTTTCTTTGGCAACTTCTTTATCAGCCATGAAGAGAAAATCATCCATTGCCTCTATTACAGTAACTTTTGAACCTAATCTTGCCCATACGCTTCCTAATTCAAGTCCAATTACTCCAGCACCAATTACACCTAAAGTTTCAGGTACTTTATCAATTTCAAGAGCTCCTGTGCTATCTAATATATTTGTATCATTAAAAATAGCTGAACCAATTTCAATTGGTGATGAACCAGATGCGATAATGATATTTTTTGATTCAATTATTTCTTTTTTGCCTTCGATATCTGTAATTTGTACTTTGCTATCTGCTAAAACCTTACCTCTCCCGGCTATTGGAGTTACTTTATTTGCAGCAAATAATCCTCCAATACCGCCAGTTAATTTAGCAACAATATCATTTTTTCTTTTCATCATTGCAGGTATATCTAAATCAACAGAGCCAACCTCAATCCCATGAATTTTTAAATGGCTAGTTGCTTCTTGATACCTATGTGATGAATCAAGTAAAGCTTTAGAAGGTATGCAGCCAACATTTAAACACGTTCCACCAAATGTAGGATTATTTTTAGCATCAACATACTCCTCAATACAGGCAGTTTTTAAGCCTAATTGAGCTGATCTTATAGCAGCTACATAACCTGCAGGACCGCCACCTATTACAACAACATCAAACATAGAATTCCTCTAATTTATAAATTTAATAACAATCTTTCAGGCGACTCTAATTGCTCCTTAATCGAAACTAAAAACCTTACTGCCTCTTTACCATCTAATAATCTATGATCATAACTCATGGCTAAATACATCATTGGCCTAATTACAACCTCACCATTAATAGCTACAGGTCTATCTTGAATAGAATGCATTCCTAAAATAGCTGTTTGGGGTGCATTAAGAATTGGAGTAGATAATAAAGAACCAAATACACCGCCATTGGAAATAGTGAAGGTTCCGCCTTGCATTTCTTCAATTGTTAACTTGCTGTCTCTAGCTTTTTCAGAGTATTCAAGAATAGACTTTTCGAGTTCGGGTAAAGACTTTGTGTCAGCATCTTTAATAATTGGGACTACTAAACCTCTTTCAGTTGATACTGCAACGCCAATATCTTGATAACCATGATATATAACATCTGAACCATCTATTGAAGCGTTAACAATTGGAAATTTCTTTAAAGCTTGGACGGCAGCAATTATAAAGAAACCCATAAAACCAAGCTTAATGCCGTGCTGCTTTTCAAATTCTTGTCCATATTTTGCTCTAAGTTCTTTTATTGGAAGCATATCAACTTCATTAAAAGTTGTTAGCATTGCGGTTTCTTGCTGAACTGATACAAGTCTTTTTGCAATAGTATTTCTTAATCTACTCATTGGAACTCTTTTTTCAGGTCTGCTTGATGAGCTTATTGAAGAAGCATTATCACTTGATTCCATTGCTGGCGATTTAGATTCTAGATGATTAATAACGTCAGCTTTAGTAATTCTTTGATTTTTTCCAGAGGCTTGAATTAAAGATGAATCTAAATTATTTTCAACAATAAGTTTTTTTGCTGCTGGTCCAGATTTTTTGTGATTTACATCGTCTTTAATTTTTGGGTCATCTTCTTCTTCAGCGCTTGAACTCTGCAAGTTAACTTCTTTTGAAATTTTTTCTTCTTTTATTTTTACAGCTGTTTCGTCAAATTCTCCAATAATTTCTGCACTATTAACAATATCTCCTTCATGCTTAATGATTTTTGTTAATACTCCATTTGATGGGGCAACAACCTCCAGAACAACTTTATCTGTTTCAATTTCTGCAATAATTTCGTCTTGATCTACAGATTCTCCTTCTTTTTTTACCCAATTTGCCACAGTCCCATCTGCAACTGATTCCGGAAATGTGGGTGATTTAATTTCAATCGTCATAATATTCCCTATTGTAAAGCTTCTGTAACAAGATTACTTTGTTGCTCGAGATGTAATTTCATCATTCCTACAGCTGGAGCTGCAGCAGGAGGTCTGCTAACTAAAGTAATTTCTTTATCTTTTCCAAGTCTATCTAATACTCTCTGGAGTCTATGTCTATGGCTAAACCAAGCACCTTGATTTTGAGGTTCTTCTTGACACCAAACAATGTCTTTAACATTCTTATATTCCATGAGAATTTCTTCAAGATCATCATATGGAAATGGATAAAGCTGTTCTATTCTTACTATTGCAATGTTATCTTTTTGTTCACTATTTTGTCTGTCTTTGAGATCATAAAAAACTTTACCTGAACATAAAACAACTTTCGTTATTGAAGGTTTATTTTTAACTTCATCATCAATTACACATTTGAATGAGCCTTTTGTAAGATCTTTGAGTGAAGATGTTGCCTTAGGATTTCTTAATAAACTTTTTGGAGAAATAACCACTAATGGTGTTCTCATTTTTCTAATCGCTTGACGTCTTAATAAATGAAAAATCTGTGAAGGAGAACTAGGAATACAAACTTGTATATTTTCTGATGCACATAACTGAAGAAACCTCTCAATTCTAGCGCTGCTATGCTCAGGCCCCTGGCCTTCATATCCATGAGGTAAAAGCATAACAAGGCCTGATAGCCTTTCCCATTTATGTTGAGCTGAAACAATAAATTGATCAATAACAACTTGAGCTCCATTAACAAAATCACCAAATTGAGCTTCCCAGATAGTTAAACCTGTTGGCCATGTAGCTGAATACCCGTATTCAAACGCTAAAACAGCTTCTTCTGAAAGCAATGAATCATATATATCAAACCTAGTATTATTCTCTCTAGCTATTTTAGATAAAGGGATGAACCCTTCTCCTGAATCTTTATCAAAAACACATGCATGTCTGTGAGAAAATGTACCTCTTCTTACATCTTGACCTGTAATTCTAATCGGATAACCCTCTTCTAATAATGAGGCATACGCCATGCTTTCAGCATAACCCCAGTTTATATCTAGACTTCCATCGGTCATCTTTTTTCTATCATTAAAGATTTTTAAGGCTTGATTTCCTAGTTGAAATGAATCAGGTACTTCACAAACTTTTCTGCCTAAAGATGTAAATTTTTTTGCATTATATGAGGTATCAACTTTTGGCCACCATAGAACATCCATATAGTCAGTCCAGTCAAACCAGAGAGAGTTATTTGAATGATCTGAAAGGCTCTTTGCTACTGTTTTACCAGCCTCTAAAGATTCTCTGTAATTATTTTTAATATTTAATGCCGATTCTTTAGTTATAAACCCTTCACTCATTAATTTTTCTTGGTACTGATTTAAAACTGAAGGATGTTTTGCAATTTTCTTGTACATTGAAGGTTGAGTTGCAGATGGGTCATCTGCCTCATTATGCCCCCTTCTTCTATAACAAAATAAATCAATCACAACATCTTTGTGAAACTTTTCTCTGTATTTACAAGCAATTTTTACAGCCTTGATAACCATTTCTGGATCATCGCCATTTACATGTATTACTGGAGCCTGGATCATTTTTGCAACATCAGTTGAATAATCTGTTGATCTTGCATCATTCTTGTTGCTCGTAGTAAAACCAATTTGATTATTTACAATGATATGGATTGCGCCTCCAACATTAAAACCTCTAGTTTGTGACATTTGCAAGGATTCCATCACAACCCCTTGGCCAGAAAAAGAAGCATCTCCATGAAGTAGGACTGGTACTACTTTTTTTCTATCATTATCATCTAGCCTATCCTGCCTTGCTCTAACTGAACCAAGAACAACAGGATCTACTATTTCTAAATGAGATGGATTATTGTTAAGAGATACATGAACCTCACCGCCAGGGGTATTGATATTTGATGAAAATCCTAAATGATATTTAACATCTCCAGTATTTGCACCCTCTAGCTCTCCACTTTCATCAAATGCAGAGAATAAGTCAGCTGGAAATTTGCCTAGAACATTTACTAATAAATTTAATCTTCCCCTATGGGCCATTCCGAAACATATCTGATTGGCACCAAGACTTCCACAATTTTGTATAACAGCATCAACTAAAGGCACTAATGATTCACTCCCATCTATACCAAATCGTTTCATACCAGGATATTTAGCAGCTAAATATTTTGCTAAACCCTCTGCAGAATTTAGTCTTTCATATATATGCAATTTTTCATCTTTTGAAAAAGAATAAGATTCAATTTTTGATTCAAATTTCTTTTGGAACCACCTTCTTTCATTTGAATTCATAATATAGTTGTATTCGATACCTATATTTCCACAATAAATTCTTCTTAAATCGTCTAAAATATTTTTTAAAGATGATTTTTTTGAGCCTGAATTAAAAGTATCTGTATAAAACTCAGTATCTAAATCATCTTCTGATAGTCCATGAAACTCAATTTTAAGATCTTCGATTGGATTTCTATCCATCATGTCCAGCGGATCTAAAGTTGCCTCTTGATGACCTCTATTTCTATATGATTGAATAAGTCTTATTACCTTACCTTGTCTTTCATCAATCTCCTCTTTTACAGAAACAACTCCTCTTGAAAGATTTTTAAATTCATTAATTACTCTTTGATGCGATATTTCTCCATTTCTATCTTGTTCACTAGGAAGATTTGAAAAGAAATCAGACCATTCTTTTGAAAGATTTTCTGGAGTTGTTAGGTATATTTCATATAGGGTTTCTAGGTAGGCCGCATGTCCTGCTGACAAGTGTGAACTCCCCCATAGTTCTTGCATTGATTGACTCATCGCTATTTAATTCATAACTCCATCAGATGTAATAATTTCTTTTTTATCTTTTAAAAGCATTGTTTTTATCTTGCCTATAGCTTTATTTGGATTTAAACCTTTTGGACATGCACTTACGCAGTTCATAATTCCATGACATCTATAAACACTGAATGGATCTGATAATTCATCAAGCCTTTCATTTGTTTTTAAATCTCTTGTATCAGCAAGAAATCTATATGCTTGAAGTAAAGCAGCTGGACCTAAAAACTTATCAGGATTCCACCAAAAAGATGGACAACTTGTTGAACAGCATGCACATAATATACATTCATATAAACCATCCAATTTATCTCTATCTTCAGGTGATTGGAGTCTTTCTTGCTCAGGAGCAGTTGTACTATTTTGTAAAAAAGGTTTGATTTTTTCGTACTGAGCATAGAATTCAGTCATATCAACTACCAAATCTCTTATTACTGGAAGTCCAGGCAGTGGCCTGAGTTCTATTTTATTATTTTTTAACACTGATGAAATTGGCGTGATGCAAGCAAGACCATTTTTTCCATTAATATTCATACCATCTGATCCGCAAACACCTTCTCTACATGATCTTCTGTATGAAATTGATTCATCTTGCTCCTTTAATAGGTGGAGTAAGTCTAGAACCATAATATCTTTTGTGGGTTTTTTTATAATATAATTTTTAATGTAAGGAAATTTATCCTGCTCAGGATTG
>OAPQ01000101.1_pt1 | contig 11407 bp, 21 predicted proteins | sample 1498871 | NCBI WGS metagenome assembly OAPQ01 (sample SAMEA3275646, study PRJEB22092) | marine metagenome | biome: ENVO: 01000023; feature: ENVO: 00002042; material: ENVO: 00002149 | collected 2014-06-21T11:10:00+00 | depth 0 m
GAGCGACTATTTAAATCATCAGGGTTCGATATTATTCAGAGTGATAATATTACATTAACTCTAGGTGAAGTAAGCGAATCACATAACTTCTTTGCACTAGTAAAACGAGCAAATGTGTCACTTCCGGAACTCCCAGAAGAAGAATAAAAGTTAAAAAAATTGTAAGTCATTGAAGCGCAAGGGTTTTCTCTTGCGCTTTTTTGTTGACATTCCTGTGGGACATGCTATATTAATTAAGTAATCAGAGAGAAAGAGAATCAACAATGAAAAAAGTAATCATCAACGCAACAATCGACGGTACTTCTGCTCTTATGTCTGCAATCGCCTTTGCAGGAACTGTTTATTTCTTCGTGTCATAAAAAGGTTGACAATATTACAATTGATGTGTTATATTAACGTATAGGCTGAGTTTAGTGTTTCGCGCGATAAACTATTCCAGTCAATCGTCCGCCGTCTGTTCCCACCGTGGTCGGTCTAAAGTGACGTTAAGCCAATAAAAAGTTAACGGTGGGCCGTATTATTTTGATGATACACATAGTCCGTAATGGCGCATGGAATTAGCATCGGCCTGTCTTGAGCAGGCGGGACTGGTTTCGATTCCCAAATGTGTATCTTCTAAGTAATACTATACGCTGGGTCTGGCATGGCGCTGCCGAAGAGGTTGATCTCACCTAGCATGGACACAAAGATCAAATTAAAGGTTGACAATACTAACGAATCACTATATAAAGTAAGTATAGATTGATTAAACAGAAAGAGAACCTCTATGTCTATTCAGAAACTTATCGATGAAACGCACAGCTATTATGTAGAAGCACAAGGTACTGATCTTTCTGATCTATATAAAGATGATTTAAATGATTTTGAATCAGTACAATGGTTGATTAATGCGGATCTCACTGATGATGCTGCAGCAAAGATTGACAATATGGATACTGAACCACGTGAGCAGATCGTATTGGCTATTGCTGGTGAATATGGCAATGGATATGTAGAAACTGTACTAGGTTATGAGGTATCATAAAAAAGGTTGACAATACTAACGAATCACTATATAGTAATTATGTAATCAACGAAAAGGACTAACAAATGGCTTATATGTCTCAAGAACGCAAAAAAGAAATCGCTAAAAATGTTAAAGCAGTTGCTAAAGCATATGGTTTCGGTGGTCGTGATATTACTGTTGGTGTACATCATCACAGTTCACTTGTTGTAAACATCTTTAAAGGTCCGTTAGACTTTATCGGCGATATCAATGCTTACAATCGTGAGATTGCACAACGTCATGGTGAGCAGGTTCGTTCTACTACTGGCAATTATCAAGTTAATCCTTACTGGTGTGAGGAACATGCAGTTGATCCGACAATCAAACGTTTCTTCGGTGACTTGCTTGCCGCAATCAAATCTACTGGCTACTATAACAATAGCGATGCGCAGATTGATTACTTTGAGCATGACTTTTATATCGATATTAATGTTGGCAAATGGGATCGTGATTATGTTTGCTACGGCGAAATGAAGGAAGCGGCATAATGTATATTATAAAAGATAAAGATAGCGGCACAACTGTAGCTATCTGCACTCGCCGTGAAGATGCCGAAGCATTTTTAATGGCACAATCAGTTGATAAAAAATCTTACATAATTGTAGAGGAATAAGATATGAGTAATATGGGAAATTATGTTGTGGAAGTTGAAGAATTTGCTTTAGACTTCATGGATGCATATGGCGAGTTCGAAATCCCTTATAGTGATGTAGAAGATAAGGTTCGTGAAGTATACGGTAGTATGGGTGTTCAGGTTTTGTCAAACCTAATGAACATTGATGATGAATTTTTAATTGACGAAATGTAAAGGATAAAAAATGAACTTGGCACAAACAACATCATTGGAAACAGCAGTTGAAAAGAATTACCCAGTATATGTGGTATATAACGCTGAGTCTAAAGAACTACTAAACTGGTTTGCGTTTGGTGAGAAAATGGCACAACTTGATGCCGCTGACCGGTGTGCAAAAACTGGACCTGATACTCATGAGTACGCAGAGTGGTCGAAGTATGTAGTTATACGTGAGCGACATGATGCGCACCTTGCAGATGTAAATGCGGAGTGGCGCAAAAGATAATTCTTGACAAATCCTCGAATCAATGCTATAAACATCATGTGTTAAACAAAAGGAGAATACACATGATGTTTTTTTATAGCGACACTGAAAAACGCTCATTTAGTTCTGCATTTAATGCAGAATACTACGATGCAAATCATATGATTTGTAAGCATCTTGAAAATTACTTCTTCCTGAAATTTATCTTATTGAAAAGTGACGATACAGTTGAAAAGCATCATGCATCTAAAGAGTTAGACATATGTGAGCGTAAGATGAATTTTTGGAAACGTCAATCTAACTTCTGTTCAAAGCAGTATGAGAAAGATATCGAAGCATATCGCAAAATGTATACAGAATAAACTTGACAAATCCTCGAATCATGCTATATTAATTAAGTAATCAGAGAGAAAGAGAGAATCATATGTCAGTAGTTCAAATCACAAACGGCTTCTATCGCAATCAAGAAGTAACAGGCGTGTTTCCTGTAGTCGCAGAAATGAAAGAAGCAAAAGACGGTACTCATTTTATCACAGTAGACGGTTCTGAAACCGAGTTTGGTAAAGAAAAGATGCGTGTCAAAGTTCTACCTGAGAATGTTGAAACTGTATCTGAGCATCGTGAGTCAGATGAACAGGTTATGGATCGCATCGCAGAACGTTTCTCTATCTTAGATGAAATGACAGAAGCTACTATCGATGGTGTAGTACGCGGAATGGTTGTCTCAGGACCTCCTGGGATTGGTAAAACATATGGTGTTGAACAGATACTTGAGAAAGATTCTTTGTTTGATGTAATGGCAGACAATCCGCTTCGTCACACTTTCGTCAAAGGTACAATGTCACCGATTGGCTTGTATGCAATGTTGTACAAATATTCAGACTCAAAGAACATCGTTGTTCTGGATGACTGTGATTCAATCTTGTTTGATGAAAATGCGCTAAACATCTTGAAGGCTGCACTTGATAGCGGTAAGAAGCGTATGATTTCTTGGAACTCTGACTCTCACTTCTTGCGCAGAGAAGGTGTTCCGGATCGTTTCGAGTTTAAAGGTTCTGTAATCTTTATCACAAACTTGAAGTTCGACAATGTACGTTCAACTAAAATCAAGGATCACTTGGAAGCTATCATGTCACGTTGTCACTATCTTGATTTGACACTTGATACTACACGTGACAAAATCTTGCGCATCAAACAGATTGCACGTGATGGTGGTTTGTTCGATACTAAAGGTCTGAGCAAGGATCAAGAAGTGGGTATCGTATCGTTCTTAGAAGAAAATCAAAAGCGTATGCGTGAGATTTCACTGCGTATGGCTCAGAAACTAGCAGACTTGTGCAAGATGGCTCCTGAAAATAATCGTTGGAAGCGCCTAGCAGAAACAACTTGTATGAAGCGTTAATCGCTTCATCTATCAAAGACAGTTATCGGTTTTACTCCTTTTTATACCGATAACTGTCTTTTTGTATTTGACAATCGACCTTAAAAGTGTTATTATATTATTATGAATATCGAAGAAACAAAAGAAAAGATTATTGAAAATCTCAAAGAAGTATACGATCCCGATCTTGGTATTGATGTATACAACATGGGATTAATTTATAATCTAACAGTTGGGGAAGGATATGCAGATATCACAATGACCCTGACTAGTGCATTTTGTCCGTCAGCAGATGACATTATTGCAGATGTTAAAAATGCCGCACAGACAGTTGAAGGTGTTAATCTTGTAAGTGTTGATGTTACTTTCGAACCGCAATGGGGACCAGAGCATCTATCAGAAGAAGCACAAATGATGATGGATTGGATGTTCAATTGAAAAAATGTACGATAGTAATCAAAGATGAAGTGAATGTTAAGTTAGACGGACTTGATCCAGCAACACGCCGTAAGTGTTCGGATGCTCTAAAATTCTTCTTGCCACACGCATATCATATGCCAGCATATAAGTTGGGACGTTGGGATGGTACTGTTCGCTTCTGTGATGTTGGTGGTCGTACATATATTAATCTACTAGATGATTTACTTCCTATCATTATGGAAGCCGGTTACGAAATTGAAGTAGATGACCATCGTACTAGTGAAGCATTAGAATTCACTCAAGTATCAGAACGTTTCTGGGCTGACCAAGGGGTTGTATGGCCAGAAGGTCATCCTGTCGAGGGACAGGAAATTATGCTACGTGACTATCAAGTTGAAGTAGTAAATAAATTTATTGAGAACCCACAGTGTTTGCAAGAGATTGCGACAGGTGCAGGCAAGACCATTATGACTGCTACACTATCTAAGTTGGCAGAGAAGTATGGGCGCACTATCGTAATTGTACCAAATAAGGATTTGGTAAGGCAGACAGAAGAAGATTATATCAACTGTGGGTTAGATGCCGGGGTGTACTTCGGCGACCGTAAAGATATTGGCAAAACGCACACTATCTGTACATGGCAATCGCTTAATAGTTTGTTGAAAAAGACAAAGAAGGGCGAAGACAACATCATGGATTTTATCGAAGATGTTGTATGCGTTATGGTTGACGAAGTACACCAGGCTAAAGCAGATGTTCTTAAGGACTTGCTTACTAGCGTATTTGCAAATGTCCCACTACGTTGGGGATTGACAGGAACTATTCCAAAGTCAGATCATGAGTTTGCAACTATTCGTGCAAGTTTAGGAAGTGTCGTTAATAGGCTAGCGGCAAAAGAACTACAAGATATTGGCGTGCTATCGAATTGTCACGTTAATATAATTCAAACACAAGAGACCGGGGAGTATTCGAACTATCAGAGTGAATTAAAGTTTCTACTAGAAGATGATAAAAGACAAGAATTTATTGCGAACATGATTAAAGAAGTATCGCAAACAGGAAATACACTTGTGCTAACAAGTCGTATTAACTCAGGAAATAAACTACAAGAGCTTCTTCCAGAGGCAGATTTCGTACAAGGTTCAATGAAATCCGATGATAGGAAGACAGCATACAAGGACATAAATGAAGCTACTAATTCAATCACTATTGCTACTTATGGCGTTGCCGCTGTTGGTATTAACATCCCTCGCATTTTCAACTTGGTTCTTTTGGAGCCTGGCAAGTCTTTTGTGCGTGTTATACAGTCTATCGGTCGCGGTGTTCGTGTGGCAAAAGACAAAGATTTTGTTCAAATCTGGGACGTCACAAGCAGATGCAAGTTTGCCAAGCGACACCTAACTGAACGCAAAAAGTTTTATAAGGATGCAGAATATCCGTTCACAATTGATAAGGTAAAGTACTAATGAAAATTTTAACACCAGAAAATAAGACATTCGAAATGAATAGTCTACCAGAAGAAATAGAAGACATACGTTATTGTGTAATGGATGTCACAGATAAAGCAGAACCTGATTTCTTCTTTATCCCACTGGTGTTTATCGAAACATTTAATGCACCAAGTATCTCACTAAACATTGGTCCACATACAATTGAAATGCCAATTGATTGGAACATTCTTATTGGTGAACGTGACTTGGGGCAACTTGAATTTATACCACTTACAAGTATTAATGAGCGTAGCTTTGATACTATTGTCACTAACCCACTCGGCGGATTTACTATGGGCTGGGAGCCCATCAGAGTGAATAATGTCTTCGCAGATGTGAAGTGGTTCTTCCCTAAATTGAAATACGGTCATATTCTTGCTATTCCATTAGAACATGGTGACAAACCAAAGTGCGCATATTTTGTCAAAGATATGAATAGGATTCCAGATGTGCTAAACAGCTATGACTTTTTCTAAGACTAGGACACAAGATAAAATGCATAGAGTGCAGATAGTAGACGTTTCTATATCTGACGTTGCGCATCAATGGTGCACCGAGATACTATTCGAAGATGAATGGGAGAGTGAAGTTTTTGACAATTTTGATTGTTTTTACTTTACATCCAAGTCAATTTGTAGTATGTTTATGTTAGTACATGGCGGTAAATATATCGCCCCACCTAGAGGTTATAAATGAGTGACAAGATACCACTGAATGATGTTCTACATGCGGTAGATCGCAGAGACTTCGGTTGGTATGCGAGGCTGTCAGATGAACATAAAAAGAAATGGTCAAGTTGGTTGTTTCTACGTTACATTAGTAGTGTTAAAGGTTCTAATGCGGGCGATGCACTACTTGATGCAAACGAGTTCGTCAACAAGCACTACACTGACTTGTACAAGCATGAAGAACTAATCTGGAAGCTAATGTGTCTCACTGGTACAGGTAAGAAACAGTATCACGAATGGATCAAGCCTCCTACATCTACTAAGAAAAAAGATAAGATATCTGAGTTTGTGACAGAAACATATCCTCATATGAAAGCAGATGAAATTGAATTGTACAGACAATTAAATAGTGATGATGATATCAAGCAGATGGCGTTTGATATGGGCATGTTAGAAAAAGATATTGAAGAAATATTTGGTAAGAAGAAACGCAAAAAGAAATGAGTTTTGAATGTCAATTTTGTAAGAAGTCTTTTAAAAAAGAAAAGACATTATCTGTTCACTTATGTGAACAGAAACGTAGGTGGATTAACCGAGATGAAAAATATGTTCGTCTCGGCTTTCTCGCATATAATCGCTTCTATGAGATTACTCAAGGTGCAACTAAGCCCAAGACATATGAACACTTTGCAAAATCAAACTACTACACTGGGTTCACACGTTTTGGTAAACACACATTAGAAATAAATGCAATCGATCCAGAGAAATTTGTTGACTTTGTTATAACAAATAGTGTAGCATTAGATAAGTGGTGTAGCGATTCTGTGTATGAAACGTACATCAGAGAGTTGAATAAAAAAGAGACCGCAGAACGTGCAGTAGAACGTGGCATCTTATTGATGCAACAATGGAGTAGAGAAAATGATAGACCGTATAATGTATTCTTTAGGGAGATTAGCAGGCCGCGTCTTATACATTGGATCAAATCCGGACGCATCAGCCCTTGGATTATTTTTAATTGCGATTCTGGTGATGCGGCTATTGCAGCAATGACAGACCATGAACAGAATATGATCATGGAATATTTAGAACCTACATTCTGGCAGAGAAAGTTTTATCGCACTCACCAAGAAGATGTAGGTTTTGTACAGATGGTATTAAAGGAGGCTGGACTATGAGTACTAAAAGAGTAAGTAGTGTAGAAGAAAGTTCTACTCTAGTAATTCAAGAAGATCCCGAAACAGGCGAACCGTTCATTGAGTTACCACAACGATTGTTAGAACAATTGGGTTGGAAAGAAGGTGACGATTTGCAGTGGGTTGAAGGCACTGATGGATCATGGACTATCAAAAAGGTAGAAAAAGATGAAGACGAATGATGAAATAGATGCTTTGTGTTATGAAGCGGCAGACATGATCGAAGAGCTTGAGGCTATTGTTGTGGCCCTGAAGTGTGAGCTAGAACTATACTATTGACTGGAGAAACGAAATGAAAACTAATCTAACTCAAAAACAACTGGATCAACTTGCAGTGCTTATCACATTAGGTGAGAACAAAGACGGAACTTTGTTTATCAAGGATGTCAGAGGCAGTGTCTACGGTAGTGTTGTAGGTAATGTCTACGGTAGTGTCTGTGGTGATATCAAAGGTGGTGTCGTAGGCAGTGTTCATGGTGATGTTTTAGGTAGTATCCGTGGCTATGTCTCTGGTGATGTCAAAGGTAATGTCTTAGGTGATGTTGAAGGTGCTGTTGAAGGTGATGTCAAAGGTAGTGTCTTAGGGGATGTTAAAGGTGACGTCTATGGTAATGTCTATGGCAATGTCAAAAGTAGTGTCTTAGGTAATGTCAAAGGCAATGTCGAGGGTGTTGAAGGTGACGTCTATGGTAATGTCAAAGGCAATGTCGAGGGTGATGTCAAAGGTAGTGTCTTAGGTAATGTCTTGGGTGATGTTCATGGTGATGTTGAAGGTGACGTCTATGGTAATGTCAAAGGCAATGTCGAGGGTGATGTCAAAGGTAGTGTCTTAGGTAAAATTGCGGGCAAGAATTGGAAAATTATAAATGAAGACTAATGATGAAATAGATGATATGATTAAACCTTATATCTATGAATCTCCAGACAATGGCGATACAGTTTATCGCAGGGAAATGGGATCATCCGATAAAGAATTAATATCTGGAAATAATACAATGACTATGGTCAACCCATCAGACTATTCAGATTTACTTGATGATACTCTTGATATTATAGATATATCAAATATAGGAAATATAACATTGTCGGATACGTCACAAATCGTTGATTCGTCACAAAGCGATATTACTTTAAAAGTTAATGGAAAAGATAGAAAAGTTTCAGAGTTATTTAATGCGATAGATGCTATTGAAAAACGTCTTGGTATCTTGAGACCTGATCCAAAGCTACTAGATAAATATGAATTACTACAAAGTCTTTATGAGCAATATAAAGCGGCAGAAGCGATATTGGATGGTCCTGATCCGGAGGATGAAAAATGAAAACTATAACTTACGATTGGAATAAAACTGAACGTGCAATTCGTGATATTGCAATGTCAATGTATAAAGATAATTGGCGTCCAGATTATATTGTTGGTATAACTCGAGGTGGACTTGTTCCTGCAGTTATGCTTTCTCATATGACTGGTATCCCGATGCATACACTGTGCGTTCAACTTGCAACCGCTGGTCTTGATGAAAATACCGAAAGCAACTGTTGGATGTCAGAAGACGCATTTGGGTATGAAAAGGATCCAAAGGATATTCTTATCATTGATGATATTAATCGTGGCGGAGACGCTATGGAATGGATCATGAAAGATTGGCAAGCAGGTTGTCTACCAAATGCAGAACGTTGGAATGAAGTGTGGCATAACAATGTCCGCTTTGCATCACTACTGAGTAGTCCAAACTCTATTGTAGATACTGACTACTGGAGCACAGAGTTCTCTGATGAAGAAGAAAACTGGATCGAATTCCCGTGGGAATTGTAATAAAGGAATATTAAATTGAAGACACTAATTGGCGATGTTATGCGTGAAGCATACAACCGTAATTGGATTACTACCCGTGATGGTAACTGTTCAATCTATGAAGGACACAAAGACTACATTTACGTAAGCCCATCAGGTATTCGTAAGTTTAAGATTGAGTGGGAAAACCTACTAACGCTTAAATGGAACGGATCAGTAGACGACCGAGGATTTAGAAACTTTGAGACATACGCGGGAGCCCGTACTCCATCGACAGAAATTAATCTACATCGTATTTTACAAGATACTATTAATGATGCAGAGAACCCAGACCCATATCGCTGTGTACTTCACTTGCACCCTACAAATTGTGTGGCAGCCATGTACGCTGGTTGGGACCTTCGATACGTTACACGTGAGTTCCCAGAACTTACACGCTATTCTAGAGTAGGACATAATACTGGGTATGAAACACCAGGTTCGGTAGACCTAGCACACGTAACATGTGAAGGTTTCGGTGTTTTCAAAAAAGGTGATGTGCCACAGTTTGATATTGTTGGACAAGAAGCACACGGTGTTACATCTATTGGTACTGACCCGTGGACTGCATTCGAACATATTGAACGACTAGAACATGTATGCGCTATTGTATTAGCAAGCGGAGTTCAACCCCCGCCCCGTGAGCGTCAATTAGAATATTGTGAACTTACTGCTGGTGTCGAGGTAAAGTAGATGCAAATTCCAGACTATTATAAAAAGTTTATAACCAACTTTGAAAAAGAATATGATGATTTCTTTAATGAATAAAAGCAGAACAAAAGACTTGCTTGATAGACTTCGTAAGATTAGAGGTGAAGTGAGGGATAGGCGAAAGTTTTTCTCTGACTTTGATAACAAAGAGTTTCTAAAGTGGACTCCTGTATCTAAAGAAGGTATTAAGTTTGAAAAAGAAATTGTTCCGGGCAGCGGCGTTTTAACAGAACTAATTGACTGGTGTAACGACAATTGTAATGGATACTATGTAGCACATCGTGGAGATTTATTCTTTGAGGATGACAATGATGCAGCAATGTTCATAATGGTATGGAAATGAAAACTCAAACAGATATTGATATTGATGTACTGAACCGTGATGTAGTTCTAGAAAAACTACCGCATATTCCAGCATCTATCAATAAGAATGGTGCGTATACTAAGCACAATAGCGGAGTGTATGTACACGCTATTCCACATGATCCTGCATCTAATCTAGCGAGTATTGAATACAAAGAAGCAGAGGAACGCGGCTACTTCAAACTAGACTTTCTTAACAACTCATTATATGATGGGGTAAGAGACGAAGCACATTTGAATGACTTAATGGAACGTAAACCTGTTTGGGATCTATTTCAGCATCGGGAAGTCGTAGAGAATCTAGCACACGTTTCAAATCATATTGATGTATTGCGAGTACTAAAGCCACAAAGTGTTATGGAGCTTGCAGAGGTACTGGCTATTATTCGTCCAGCAAAAAGGTATTTGCTGAATGAAACACAGGAAGCAATCAAAGCAGAAGTTTGGACAAAACCAACAGACGATAGTTACTATTTTAAAAAAGCACACGCTGTAGCGTATGCAGTAAGTATCGTAGTTCAGCTTAATCTATTTTGCGAACAAGTTGCACAGAACGGCGCTTGATACGTTTTTGAATAATATTATTCAGTGACGTTTCTGGTCCCCACATGATTTGCACATCTTTAGAATTCATATTTGTAATCCAGTTTTTGTAAACTGAAATCTGTGAACCCAAGAACAAGTTAATTGGTATAAGTCTATTTGACTCCCACCACCATTGTTCGCCAAGTTCAATAAACTCTTTTCGTAGTTCTGGAGTTGGTATATCTTCGAAATTATACATAGAGGTAATAACATTGTCAGTATTAATTAAAATACCGATGTACTCACGGTATTCTTTTTTACCGTAACGCACACAAGAGAAGAACGGATAGTTCTCCTGCATCCATTTTACCTTTTCATCATCAATCATACTTATATTTATACAAAAAAATTTAGTGCTCCTGGGAGATAAATACAACTATGATTAATTATAATGTATTTCAATATGAGCGAGAAATCGAAGTAGTGTGTTTGGACGGGAACAACACCGCTACTATGAACAACTACCTAGGAAACATGCCAATGTATGACGGAACACACAAACTACATAAAGGGATAGATAATACCCTTAGATTTAAAATTAAAGATACAGATAGAAAACCAATTGACTTGACTAATAAGACAATCATTTGGAAGATGTATGACCGTGAAAGTCGTGAAAACGTATTGTTCAGATATTTGACTATTGAAAATGCAGA
>OAPQ01000103.1_pt1 | contig 11259 bp, 8 predicted proteins | sample 1498871 | NCBI WGS metagenome assembly OAPQ01 (sample SAMEA3275646, study PRJEB22092) | marine metagenome | biome: ENVO: 01000023; feature: ENVO: 00002042; material: ENVO: 00002149 | collected 2014-06-21T11:10:00+00 | depth 0 m
TTACCCTTTTGTTATTGTTGATCCAGCAGTCCAATTAAACGATAAGTTTGATTTCTATCCAGACTTGTATGACTTGGCGAGCGCACATGTATTCGAAAAAGGTGTTGTATTTGTTGCTAGTGAATATGATGAATATAATTTAAAGTTTCACGATACCGTAGCATCAACAGTCCCAGAGTATGATATATTCTTCTGGGACCGTGGATATGGTCAGCATAATCTTACAGAACTAAACTCTAGATTTGAACGTATTCAACCAGTAACGGTAGATACAATGGTTGAACTGCATCAATATGCACAAGCAAATTCAACACATGATTACTATTATGTAATCACAAGTGACACGACCGTAACTGAAAACTTTAACTTTGATTATGAATTTGAGTTTTCAATGACAGAAACAAACAGACAACAGATTGTTATTTGGCAAAAAACTGACTGGGAAGACAATGTACTAGAATATCATGGCGTTGGTCTATTCCGAAAAGATTATGAATTGTTTACAGAGAACAAGTATCAACGATTTGATTTTAGACGTAAAGCCTTGTATCAAGAGACAACCTCAATTAAACCAGAGCGTTACGATATCGCTGTAGTAAATGATTTGCTAGAGTTGAGTGTCGTTAAGAACTGTGATACTGAAATGGTTTGGTTAGTACATACTGATGTAGCAGATGCTATAACAGATTACATTCCTCCATTGTATGATAGAACGTATATTCATAATTTTGATGTAGAACTATCTAGTGGAAAGACAGTACGCAATGGTGTACGGTTAGTTCCATATAATGCAGATTTAGATAAGCAAAAAGATGTTGATAAAGTTGTTGGCAAACTAGCCGCACCAGAGCGTATTGAAGCACGTACTATTGAAGAAGCAGTTAAACTTGCAACGACTAATACATTCTGGATGGTTAACCCAGACTTACAATTAACAGACACTACGATTGATGATTTCTATCCAGACTTGTATGACACTGGTCCCACGCACATCTGGAAGTTTACGTCTCGTAAGGGGGCAGAGTTGGGTTATGGTGGACTTGCACTATCTAACGTAGACTATCATCCAGAGAATGTTATCTATCATGATGAAGTTGTAGCACGTATACCAGATAGACACAACATTAAAAAGTATTACACACGCGACCCATACAAAGCGTATACACAAGCTAAGAAGCATGTATTCTATTGGGTTGTCGATACAGTTGTAGAACTAGTAGATGACTTTGACTTCGATTACTATCCGGATATTCACTCTATCGAAAACGTATTTGCATTTAAGAGTGAAGGCGAAGCAGACGCAGGTGTATATCTCGTACATAGGCCACATCTTGAACAATTCAATCCGAGCGAAGAAGACTTTTCTTTTGATAGATTTAAGAATATCATTCGAGTAGACCAAGTTGCTTCACGTGTTACTGGTCACCCAGCATTCTATTTTGATGAAGGTATGTATTCTGAAAACACTGCAAAGTTCACAGAACATAAGAACATTGATGTAATTGATGCAAGTGACTTAGCAAAAGCATATCAAAAAGCCGCTAAGATGACAAAGACTGGATACTTCTGGGCGCTAGATAATGACGTAGATATGATTGATGACTTTGATAGAAGTTTCTATATTGACAGACACCACAAGTCACACTTTCATCTATGGCCTAAAGAAAGTCCTTACACAGGATATATTCACCAGTTTGGTGGGCTAAAACTTATTCCAGCAAGCGCAATTAAAGAATTGAAACCTGACGCTGATAAGTTGCGTAAGATGAACTTTAAGAATAAGAAGCCAGTAAAGAAAGTCAAAGCGGCAACAAGAGATATCCCATATGATGTTATCATGTTGAGTTATCAGGAAAAGTTCGCAGATAGAAACTATGCAAAGCTATTAGAGCGAGTGCCAAATGCAAAGCGTGTACATGGTGTTAAAGGTATCTTTAATGCACACCAAGCGGCGGCAAACTTAGCTGATACTCGTATGTTTTATGTGATTGATGCTGATGCTCTATTGCTTGAAGAATTCAACTTTGAATACTTTCCAAGCGTATGGGATGAAGATACCGTACATACATGGAAGTCTAAGAACCCAGTTAATGATTTGATTTATGGTTATGGCGGACTAAAACTATTCCCAACACAGTTGCTACGTGATGCAAAAGATTGGCGCATTGACTTTACAACATCTATCTCTGAGAAGTTTAAGCCGATGCCAACACCAGCTAACTACACTGCATTTAATACAGACCCATTCAATACTTGGAAGTCTGCTTTCCGTGAATGTACTAAGTTGAGTTCTAGCATTATTCATCGTAACAAACAAGACGAAGACGATGAAAGATTAGAAGCATGGTGTACTAAAGGTGAGGACCGTGAGTTCGGTACGTATGCAATTGCAGGTGCTAGAGTAGGACGTGCATGGGGAACAGAACATGCAAATGATGATGAAATGCTAGGAAAGATTAACGACTTTGAATGGCTAGAAGAAAAGTTTAAGGAACAAAACAATGAGTAATATACGTGAACGTAGAAACCGTAGAGCGGCAAACATTAAAAAGAATGATGAGTTGTATGATGAGGTTGGCGTAACAGACTTGATTGAACAGGAAGAATTGGACGAAGAACCAGAGATTACTGAAACAATCAACTACAAGCGTGTTAGTCGTAGACGTGAAAAGCCACTAGCGAAACTTGATTACGATTATCAAGATATGGCAGTTACATACTCAAAAGAGAACGTTGCACAACAACTAGGTAACTATCGCCAAGCAATGGACTTCTTGACACATATTACTCCGCCAATTGAAGACAAGCTAACAGACAGATTAAAAGAAATCATTTACTCGTATCCAAACGTTGACATTTCATCTTTCGTTAACAAAGAGAATGCTAAAGTATATAGTTGGATTACACAACAGATGCAACATGCATTCGGTGAAAAGTATCTTGGTGCAATCTATGTTCTTGGTGGCGGCATGGGAATCCTTCCAGCGATGCTATTTGATACTAGACTTAGATTCGAGAACATCCGCTCATTTGATATCAATGGTGTATGTCAATTCTTAGCAGATGAAATGATGAGTAAAGAACTACTTGCAGACTGGCGTTTCAAAGCAACGACACAAGACTTGTTCAATATCGGATATGATGAACATACATTTATCACTCAACTACAGGACGGCGAGCTAAGTGATCCATTCTCAGAGATCCCAGGAACTCTTATCAATACTAATATTAGCTATTTGAAGAACTATAAAGATTGGTACAAGATGATTCCAGACATGCGCAGACTTGTACTAGTTGGCGAAACTGGCGATGTACCTAAACCATTCGCAAGTTCACAAAACTTTAACAAGCAATTTCCAATGAGTTTTGAACTATACACTGGTGTTATCACATACGGTGATAAACAATATTACATGAAAATAGGATACAAATAATGAAACCATATCAAATTGCAGATAGACTATCACTACTATACGGCGAAAAGTATCCACTTGTACAAGAACTAGAGCGTGTCGTAAATACAGAAGAACTTTCTAGTATATTTACACTTGCACAGTTTATGCTAGGACGCAAGCACAGTGAGACAGTAAGAGCGTTTATGAACTTGGTATATGAACGTACAGAAGATGACAACGTATTCGTTCTATTTAAAGTAATCAATAAAATTTCACAAGACGAAGATGCACTTGATGCATTGCGTAATTTTATGGCAGTAGATACACCAGATAGACAAAAACTTTATCTTGTTTTCAGAGTTCTACATGGATTGTATCCTGATGAAACTGACTTTATTGACAATTTAAAGAACATTACATGTGGCGACGGTGAGTTCTCACGTGATAATATCTTTGTTCTATTCAATGTTATTGAACGTGCATTGGGTGAAAGTGAATTACTTGGTGCGTTGAAGAATGCATGTGGTACAAATCGTTTTGTTCTATTGCAAACTGAGTTATTATTCAGGGTGGTTATGGAAATGCCAGATCCAACAGTTGAGATACTTGACGCATTGAAGAACATTGTTGCAGTAGAAACTGACCCAGACTTATTCTTACTGTTTAAAGTTCTGCAAGCTATTGATCCAGAATGTGAAGAAGTTGGACTCCTTAAATCAAACACACTCATGAAAACAAAGATGGCTGATACCGTTGACTTTATTACTGGAAGCGGATACATCATCCCACAGAATATGAAAAAGATGATTAATCGTTTTGAAGGCGATGCGCTAACAGACGCATTTTCGCGTGGCCAACTACGCTCTAAGAAGTGGTTGATTGACATGGTAACTGCGCTTGAGATTGATTTGGGCGATACTATATATGTGTGTGCTGGATGGTATGGAGTATTAAGTGCATTAATGTTTGAACGTATTGATGCTAAAAACATCTACAGTTTTGATATTGATCCTAGTACAGATAATCCAGCTGACACTCTTAATAAGGAATACATCATGGATAATATGAGATTTAAGAGTTTCGTAAGTGATGTCCGCGAACTAAAATGCGAGTCACAGACACTACCTGTTAACCACTATAAATATAGTGACGCAACTACATTTGAAAAAACATCAACTATGCATGAAATTGCGGCACCGACGTGCGTTATCAATACTAGTTGTGAACACATTGAAGACTTTGATGTATGGTTCAGTAGTATTCCAAAAGGCACACTTGTTATTATGCAGAACAATAACTTTGTAGAACATGATGATGATACAGTAGTGAACACTATCGGTCATGAAGATGCATGGTCAGATAAACTTAACTTGTCAGAAGTCATTTTCAAAGGTACGCTTAACTTAGAAAAGTATGACAGATATATGGTTATTGGTAGAAAATAAATGACAGATTTACCTAAAAACTTCTGTTATGCTCCTTTTGTTCATATGTACGTTCATAGTAATGAAGGTGAACGTGTATGTTGTATGTCAACAGAAGAAACTATGGTATCTAGTACTACCGAACTAGATTTGTCTAAACGTTGGACGAGCGAACATTTAACAAGTGTTAGGCAAGATTTTTTAGATAACAAAAGACCGTCTATGTGTAGCAAGTGTTTTGACTTAGAAGATAAGGGCGGACATAGTGACCGACATAGATTTACTAACAACTATGCCCAATTCAATATTGTTCCGAATGTAGCAACTGGAAATCAGTATAATACTCCGATTGATATTGATATACGACCAGGTAACTTATGTAACCTTGGCTGTAGAATGTGCGGTCCTGCTTCAAGTACTACTATTCAAAAAGAAATTAAAAAAGGTATTCAAGATAACTCTAAAATAGATTTAATATTTGGAGATGGAGATGTCACTGAAAGTAATGTATTGCGTGTGCAAGAAAATGTTGAATTTCTGTTGCAGAATGTAGATAAAGGTAGACGCATTAAATTTTTGGGTGGCGAACCTACAATTATGCCAGAAGTAGATGCGTTTCTTGATACTCTTATAGAACGTGATTTACTTGATGTTCCAATAAACTTTACTACTAATTGCACAAATGATAACAAACGTTTCATCGATAAGATTTCTAAATTCAGTGAGATATCGTTTAATTATAGCGTTGACGGTACAGGGAAAACAGTTGAATATATCAGACATCCTGTAAAATTTAAATCAATAAATAAGAACATAAGAGTGTATCATTCTCTTGCATTGTATGGAGAAATAAGTTATACTTTACAAGCGTACAATCTGTTTAACTTACATGAAATGCTTGAGTGGAGTAGTGAGATTGGTGTCTATACAAGGCCAGAACTTTTAACTATGCCAGAACCATTGAGTTGTCTGTCTATTCCAAAGAAAGTTAGAGATAAGCGTATACGTTTGTTGATACGTATGCTTGACGATATCGATAAAGGTGAGTTGAATAGAACGCATATGAAGAAGAAAGTAATACCGGTACTAGAAAGACTATATTATGATGACAGGGAACTTTCACCGGTCGGCATCGCCCGTCATACAAAGATTCTTGATAAATCTAGAAACCAACATATCAAAGATTATATCCCAGAAGTTTGGGATTTTATAAAAGAGGAATACAATGCTATACAGCTATGAAGATATTAGGGTTGTACATTTAGAAATCACAGAGAAGTGCCAAGCGACATGTCCTATGTGTGATCGAAATCAGAACGGTGGTGCTGACAACCCAAATTTGGGAATGCATGAACTGTCATTAGAAGATGTACAGCGTATTATGCCACCGGAATTTGTCAAACAACTTGATAGAATTTATCTATGTGGAAACTTTGGTGATCCCATCGTAGCTAAAGATACGCTAGAAGTATTTCAATATTTTCGTTCATGCAAGAAAGAACTTACACTAGGTATGAATACAAATGCTGGCGCAAAGAAGCCAGACTGGTGGAGAGAACTTGCTAAGACTCTAGGCAACTGGTCGTATCTAAAGTTCTCGTTTGATGGGTTAGGTGACACAAACCATCTATATCGTCAGGGCGTTAACTGGGATATCGCTTGGGAAAATGCGCTTGCGTTTATTGAAGCAGGCGGCAAAGCAGAATGGGATTATCTTATCTTTGAACACAATGAGCATCAGGTTGAAGAAGCACGTGCGCTTGCTGAAAAAGTTGGGTTTAGAAAGTTTATGCCAAAGAAGACTGGTAGATTCTATTCTACTATGCAAATCGCGGGCAAAGAAAAGCACCAAGCTGTTAATCGTAAGGGCGAAAAGCAGCAATTACTTGCAAAGCCAAAAGAAGTTAAGTATCAAAATAAAGCACTCGACAAGATTGAAGAACTAAAAGAGAAACATGGTTCACTAGAACAATACTTTGACAATGTACAAATTAGCTGTAAAGTTGCAAAAGAAAAGAACATGTATCTAAGTGCTGAAGGCCTTGTGCTACCTTGTTGTTGGGTTGCGGGTAACATGTATAAGTGGTGGCAAAAGCCAGGACAAAATCAAGTCTGGGAACTTATTCAAGGAAGCGGCGGAAAAGATGCCTTTGATGCCGGAAAGCATGGCATCAAGGCTGTGCTTGAAAATGACTACTTCACTAAAAACCTAGTTGATAGTTGGGGCAAACCTAATACTCATGCTGGTAAACCAATGGTATGTTCTAAAACGTGCGGCAAAGAGTTTGATGCGTTCAAAGCACAATTTCAGTAATGCAAGAGTTAAAGTTTATTACAGAACCAGATACCAGTTTACTTAATCGGTATGACGAGCTTGTGAGTTCGTCTGATGCAGACTTTGTTACTATTGATTGGAATATGGGAAATGTATGTAACTATAGCTGTACATATTGCGATGATTATGCTAATGATGGTAGTGTACAATGGAAGTCCATCGATACTGCATTAGAGTTTTGTAGAGTTACAACCGAACATTACAAAAGTTTAGGCAAACAGTTGTTGTGGAACTTACTAGGTGGCGAACCAACAGTCTGGAAAGATTTTATACCTTTCATTGTACAACTAAAAGAGCATGACCCTGACAACAGAATTCGTGTACTCACTAATGGTTCAAGAACTTTAAGTTGGTGGAACAAAGCATCGCCATTCTTAGATGACATTGTTATAAGCTATCATCCTGAAAGTGCAGATATTGAACATATTCGTAAAGTATCAGATATTTTGCGGGAACACGATGTGTTTCATACAATACAAGTGTGTCTATACCCATTGCACCTAGATGTATGCAGAGAAGCAGCAGAATATTTTTATAATAATTCTAAGTGTAATAGTGTGATAATTAAAACTTTGCGCAAAACGTTAGGTTCCCATGAGACATTCAAATATGATAAAGACTATCTAGAAGATATACTTAGATTTGATGGTGAGCCTGTTTGGACTATTAAAAATTTATCAGATGATAAGCGTAGAAATATTTTTGCTAAACAATTAGAATTTAAGAATAGTAATGAGATTGTCCAAGTGACACCAAATGAACTTATGCGTTCTGGTAGAAACACTTGGAAAGGCTGGAAATGTAATATTGGGCTTGAAACGCTTGTAATTACAATGGAAGGAAATGTAACATCTGGTAGCAGTTGTAATCATGAATGTAGTCATGGGCAGATCGATGCACCACATGAGATACTATTTCCAATGGAACCTACAGTCTGTAAATGGGACTGGTGTAGTTGTGTCGCTGACATTGAGACAGCTAAAACTAAAAGATAAATACGTATATAATTGGAGTATTGGAGTTAAAATGTCTGACAAATCAGAAGAACTTAATAAGAATTTAGCAGAGTTTCGTAAACGAGTACCACATGCACCTAGCGATACGTTTTGCTTATTGCCATGGGTTCATTTGTCTACTCGCCCAAATGGACATATGCGTGTTTGTTGTACAGCGAATGCGAGTTCGGTTGGCGCGACTAACGACAAAGAACACGGTGGCGAAGTTGGTGTTTTAAAAAATGCCGATGGTAAACCTGCCAACTTGAATCACACAGACTTAATGTCTAGTTGGAACAACGATTACATGAAAAATGTGCGTATGCAGATGCTTAATAATAAGAAACCACCATCATGTATTAAATGTTATAATGAAGAAGATGCTGGTCACATGTCTAAGCGTTTTTGGGAAACTGAGTACTGGTCACGTAGAGTAGATATGGAGCAAATCATCGATGAGACATCTGACGAAGGCGAAATCCCTCCGAAGATCAGATACTTAGATTTACGTCTTGGCAGTAAATGTAACTTGAAATGTATTATGTGTTCGCCACATGATAGTTCAATGTGGGTTAAAGATTGGCTTAAACTGCATCCGACTATTGAGAATGAATCACTGAAAGAAACAATGCAATGGGGTAACAAAGGTCAGATTGATGGTGCAAGTTACAACTGGCATAAAAAGAACGAAGCGTTTTGGGAACAGTTATATGAACAGATCCCACACATGAAGCAATTGTATTTTGCTGGCGGTGAAGCAACCATCATTGAAGAACATTACACTCTACTTGAAGAAGTTGTTCGTAGAGGTTATGCTCCGCAGATTGAACTACGCTATAACTCCAATGGCTTAGAGATGCCGCAGCGTTTGTTCGACTTGTGGAAACTATTCAAGCGTGTACGTTTTCACTATTCAGTTGACTCGATTGGCGAAATGAACGATTACATTCGTTTCCCTTCAACGTGGCAACATACAGTAGATATGTTTCATGTGTTAGATAACACAGGTCCTAACGTAGAAGTAACAGTAGCGTGTGCTGTACAAGCACTAAACATATACTACTTGCCTGATTTTGTCAAGTGGAAAATCGAGCAGAACTTTAAGAAAATCAATCTATGGCCATTAGGTGCAGGTATGATTAACTATCATTTTGTTTACCACCCACCGCATCTTAATGTTAAAGTTCTTCCTAACTGGTTCAAGCAAATGTGTGCGGCGAAGTTCGACACATTCATTGAATGGCTTGAAGATAACTGGGAAAAATGTGATGGCGTAACAGAGTCACAGACGAGCAAAGATGAGTGGTTACATGCTGCTTATGGCGTGCGCAGACTTAAAGGTATGATATCATTCATGAATAGCGGCGACTGGTCACGTGAGCGTATGCCAGAATTTATTGAGTATATCGAAAAGATGGATGCAATTAGAGATACAAACTTTAGAGATGTTTTCCCTGAAATGGCGCCTCTGTTAGATTGGACACCAGAAGCAGGTGACGATTGGGACGGTGAGTTTGATGATAGATTGTTGAAAGAGTTGGAAGACAGTGGATTCCACGTCAATCAGCAGGAGTTAGATATTGACTAGAGTAATTAAATCTATCGATGTATCTGGTGTGAATTTAGATATATATGAAGGACCGATAGGCGTAAGCTGTAGCGGAGGAGCAGATAGCTCTATACTTTTGTATAACCTAATGAAGCATTGCGAAGATAAGATTTATATCTTCTCTACTGGTAATAATCAACGTAGCAGACATAACGTAGAGGTCGCTACTAAAGTAGTTGAACGTTGTATTCAATTAACAGGCAACAGTAATATAGAGCATCATATTTCATACTGTGAAGTACAGAGTTCTGAGACACTATTTCCAAAGCTGAGACCTTATATAGATAATGGCGTTATAAAAATGCTATACACTGGCATAACAGAGAACCCGCCGACTAATATATCAGATAATTTTAAATTAAAGATTACAGAGGCAAAGCGTAATCCTGGAGTAATTAAGCCGTTTATCGTCAATGGCGTTGCATATACACCATGGACAAACGTAGATAAAAGATCAATTGCAAAAATGTATAATGAAGAAAATCTACTAGAAGATTTATATAGTATTACACGTAGTTGCGAGTATGATCCTACAAGTGATTATTTTGAAAAAATAGAAGACCCCGGACTTGGGCATTGCGGCGAATGCTGGTGGTGTGAAGAACGTGAATGGGCATTTGGGAGATTAATTTAATGGAATATCCAAAAACAATAGAAGAACATTTCAAAGATAGAAATAGTTATAGCTTTGATACAATGCCAGGTTCGTTTGTAGATGCTATGATGAATGAGCCTATATTCCCGCCAACTGCACGTTTTAGAAAGTCAAAGTGGGTAACGCATGAGTCCAGTATTCCTTGGTTAGAGCTAGATGTTCCAGAGTTTGATTGGAATGCATGTTACCAAGAAGCAATGAATGTATACGATGAAGCTATTCAGCATCGCAAGAATGATTACGATGAGAATAACCCTGATGACTACGGACATCGCGGCTGGCGCTCCCTGACGCTACATGGGTTACATAAGCATGTATCACAACATTGGGACAGTAAAGATGTAATTGCAGCTGGGTTTACATATGAGAATGAATATGAAGCACGTAAAGCATACGGCTGGACAGAGATTGCAGATAAGTGTCCGACAACGGTAGATATGATTAAATCTATCCCTGGATACAATGCGTTTGATAGAGTACGTTTCATGTATCTAGAACCGGGTGGCTATATCACGCCACATACTGATTACGAACACGACAAATTAGGACCGCTAAATATATCGTTGAACAACCCAGAGCATTGTTACTTTAAAATGATTGATGACAATGCGTATGTTCCGTGGAAGCCAGGTAAAATGTTTAAAATGAATGTAGGACACAAACACGCTGTGATGAATGACACAGATGAAGTTCGTGTACATATGATTGTTCATGGGCAGTATGGCGGAAAAGAATTTGAAGATTTAATACTAAACAGTTGGAATAAAGTGACACAATGAAGAAACATCAACGTTCTTACAACTTCATGCCACAGATTAGATGTGCAGTACTAGACACATCTAAAAC
>OAPQ01000104.1_pt1 | contig 11227 bp, 13 predicted proteins | sample 1498871 | NCBI WGS metagenome assembly OAPQ01 (sample SAMEA3275646, study PRJEB22092) | marine metagenome | biome: ENVO: 01000023; feature: ENVO: 00002042; material: ENVO: 00002149 | collected 2014-06-21T11:10:00+00 | depth 0 m
TTTGCGTTCTAATTTAATTTAGACACAAATTATTGAAAAGGGCCCCTTTCGAGGGGCCTTTTTTTTATTCAAAATAAGATATACCTGCAAAATCTGAATGATCTAAAAAATTAAGTATTTTTAGATTCTTTTTGGATATTCCACCTAAAGCAACAATATTTTTTTTAGTCAAAGTTGATAGAATTTTAAACCTATTAATTCCTATAAAATTTTTGTTTTTTTTAAATAAAGAAGATAAAAAAATTTTTTTGACTCCTTGTTTTTCTTTTATTCTTATTTCTTTAAGGCTGTGTGCAGATCCAATGATATTAAAATTTTTTTTATAAGAGTAAGCTAAGTGATTAGTATTTTTATTAAAAGAAGGAATATATGCTCCATCTAAATTAAGTTTAATTGCAAGTTTTATGTCATTAGATAAATAAAATTTTATTCCTCTTTTTTTACAATGATTTTTGATTTTTAAAATGAGATCTTTATTTTTTATATTTAAAGAATAATTCCTGTAGATAATAACAGTTTGTTTATCTTGTTTATTGATAATATTTGTATCAAATTTATTTATAAAGTAATATTTACTAATCATATTTGTATGCATAATACTGTAAAAAATTTATTAGATATTGAGAATAATATTAATACTTATCTTAATAAATTAAATATCAATAATAATCCCAAAATTGTTGCCGTATCAAAGACTTTTAAAATCGATAAAATTTTACCGCTTATAGAACACGGCCATATAGATTATGGTGAAAACAAAGTCCAGGAAGCAATTGAAAAATGGACAGAAATTAAAAAGATAAATTCAAATATAAAATTACATATGATCGGTAAATTGCAAACAAATAAAGTGAAATTTGCTGTTCAAATATTTGATTATATCCATTCGGTAGATAGTGAAAAACTTGCTAAAAAAATTGCGGATGAACAAAATAAGATAAATAAAAAAATCAAAATATTTTTACAGGTTAATATTGGTGATGAAAATCAAAAATCGGGTATTAATAAAAATAATATTAACCAACTAATTTTATACTGTAAGGAGATTGGTTTAGATTTAATTGGCTTGATGTGTATCCCTCCAGTAAATATTGATCCAGAAAACTGCTTTGATGAGATGAACCAACTAAATAAGAATTCAGGTTTTAAGGAATTAAGTATGGGGATGTCTTCAGATTTTCTTAAAGCAGCAAAACATTTTTCAACATATGTAAGAATTGGTTCAAGTATTTTTGGCAAAAGATATTAAAAAATTTTTATTTTTGAATTTTTTTTAATTAATTTTACCATAATCAAAAAATCTTTTTTCTTTAAAGCAACACATCCAGCTGTAGGCTTATAATCTTTAGTTAAGTGAATAAATATGCAGCTACCCAAACCAGAAATAGGTTTTTTGAAGTTGTATTTTATTGGAATTAGCAAATCGTACTTATGGTCTTTTCTATTTAACTTTTCATGTTTAATTTTTTTGTCGATTTTAATTATTTTGTTATATTTTTTTGGAACAAAAATATCATCACACCAACCCATATCTTTTTCAATTTTGATGCATTTTAGAGAAGTAAGTGGTTTTTCTAAACGATCTTTCCTATAATAAAGATTTTCAATCCCAAAAGTTCCTCTTGGTGTTTTTTTATCACCCTCTTTTTTATTTTTTGTTAATCCTCTTTTTCCAATACAACATCTAAATTTAAATTGATCTATTTGAAGAGTATGTTTATTTTTAATTAAAATTGTCATATTCTTTCTTTTATGAACGTGCAGAATTTAATAATATACAAGTTTACTCCATTATATCACATTCTTGAAGAACTTAGTTTAGATCTTAATTTTAAGATCTGTTTTATTGATAGCGAGAGCTCTTTGAACAAAGAAGTAAAAAATCATAATAATTATTTAATTATATCCAGTAAAAATTATCTAGATATTGAAAATCAATTTGTTTTAGAAAACAAACCAATTAAAATTTTTAAATTAATAGAAAAAATAAATATCGAATTTTTAAAACTTCAATTTAATAATCAATCCCAGGTTAAAGTTAAATCATATATTATAGATCTAAATTCAAGAGAAATGTTAATACAAAATACCAAATTAAAATTAACTGAAAAAGAAATCAATACGATTATTTATTTGTCTAATTCAAATCAACCTGTTGGTATTGATGAGTTGCAAAAAATGGTATGGAGTTATCAATCTGATATAGAAACTCATACGGTCGAGACACATATTTATCGATTAAGAAAAAAAATTTTAAATACTTTTAATGATAATGAATTTATTGTTAGTAAAAAAAATGGTTATCAAATCAAATAAGAAAAATCTAATAGCTAAAGATCTATTTACAAAAAAGTATAAGCCAAAAGTAGTTAAGCCTAAAAAAGGCAAGGGAAGTTTTAAAAGAAAAAAAAGTTAAAATTAAAGTCTTGCACCGATTTGTTGTATTACTTTTGATGACAATTCAGTACCTTGTTCCAAACATTCTTTAACTGATAACCCATTAATATATCCGTGAAGAAATCCAGCAGCAAATAAATCACCAGCACCTGTAAGGTCAACAATTTTTAGATTTTTTTTTATATCACACTCAAAAATTTCCTCACCATTAATTGCTACCGATCCTTTTTCGCCTCGAGTTACAACAATTAACTTATTAAGCTGTTTTGAAAAATCTATAACATCGTTAAAATTCTTTGCTTCAATTAATGACATAATTTCTTGTTCGTTTGCAAAAGTTATATCTAGTTTATTTTTTACTAAATTTAGAAAATGAGCTTTGTGTCTATCTACACAAAATAGATCAGAAAGCGACATTGCTACTTTATTCGCATTATTAATTGCTTTATCAAATGCTTTTTTAGGCTCGCCCTCATCCCACAAATAACCCTCTAAAAATATTAATTCACTTTTTTTAATAGCTTCAGAACTAACATCATTTTCGTTAATTTTTCCTGCTGTTCCAAGAAATGTACACATCGTTCTTTCAGAATCTGGAGTAACCAATATTAAACAAGTACCTGTCGGTAATTCTTCTTTCTTTTTTGAGTAAAAATACTCTACATTTTCTTTTTCTAAACCTTGCTCGTATTTAACACCAAAGTTGTCATCAGAAACTTTTCCAATAAAACCTACCTTGTTACCAAGTTGAGCCAACCCAACTATAGAATTTGCTACAGAACCTCCAGAAACAGTTTTTTCAATTTTAAGATTAGTTAATAGATCTTTGAATTCTTTTTCATCAAAAAACAATTTCATTGTGCTTTTTGTGAGGTTATTCTTATCAATAAAACTGTCATCTACCTTACAAATGACATCTACTATCGCATTTCCTATTCCTAAAATTTTCATACTAAGCTTTTTGGGTAATAACAGGTTTTTTTCTACTTGGGTAGCAAGTAGTACATATTTTACACGTTAAACCATAACAATCTCTTGCTTTACAATATTCTCTTCCATAAAAAATTATTTGTAAATGAAGTTTAGACCAAGTTTTTTTAGGAAATATACGCTTTAAATCTTTTTCAGTTTCAACTACACTTTTTCCGCTTGTTAGTCCCCATCTTTGTGCAAGTCTATGAATATGAGTATCAACCGCAAATGCTGGATATCCAAAACCTTGAGACATCACTACGCTAGCTGTTTTATGACCCACACCAGGTAATTTTTCTAGTTCTTCAAAGGTTTTAGGGACTTTTCCGTTGTGTTTTTCTAAAACTTGTTTTGACATTAAATAAATACTTTTAGCTTTAACTCTAAAAATACCAATTTTTTTTATCAATCTTTCAATTTTTTTTCTTCCTAATTTAACAAAATGTTCTGGTTTATAATGTTTTGGATATATATCTTTTGTTACATTGTTAACGTTTACATCAGTACATTGCGCTGAAAGAAGTACAGAAATTAACAGTGTAAAAGTATTTTTACTTTTAAGAGGAATTGGTGTTTTAGGATAAATCTTATTTAGAATCTTAATTATTATTTTTGCTTTTGATCCTTCATTCATTATGAAAAATTGAGCAAATCTCTCATAGAATATAATCCCGGTCTTTTTTTCATCAACCATTTGGCGGCTGTCAAAGCTCCATCCGAATAAAGCGCTCTATCAAAAGCTTCATGGTTTAGTGTAATTATTTCTTTACCACTTGAGAATTTCACCTCATGTTCTCCAATAATCTCACCTTTTCTTATTGAATTAAAATTAATTTTTTTCCCATATGGAAAAGATTTTTTATTTAAAAATTTGTTACCTATTAAACTATATAAGTTTTTATTTTTACCATCAGCAATTCCTTTTCCAAGCATTAACGCTGTGCCTGATGGATAGTCTTTCTTGTGTTTATGGTGCACTTCAAATATTTTACTTAAATATTCATCATTCAAAGATTTAGAAGCAATTTCAGTTAAATACATTAACAAATTTACACCCAAACTCATATTTCCAGCTTTTAAGATAGGTATTTTTTTTGAAAACTTTTTAATTTCATTTTCTTGGTTTTTATTGAAGCCTGTTGTTCCAATTACAATTTTTTTTTTGAGTTTGGCTGCTATTTTTAGTATTTCTAGGGTGCAATCAGGAACTGTAAAATCAATAATTATATCTATATTTTTAAATGCTTTATCAGAATTTAATTCTGGTTTAACTCCATTAAATTTTTTGTTAACTAACCAATTCTCTGTAAGTGTTACTAGTCTAAAATTTTTATTTTTTTTGGAAGACTTTATTAGTTGCTGGCCCATTCTTCCCATACAACCTGAAATCGCTAAATTAATTTTTTTCATTCCTCTAAATATTAACCTTTTTTAGAAGATTAGTCTTTTAATTTTTCCAGAAATCTTTTGCTTTTTGAAAAAATTTTTTAATACTTGGATTTGATTTATCGTTTTCAATTTCTCTAAATTGTTCTAGTAATTCTTTTTGTTTTTTGTTTAGATATACAGGCACCTCTGTTTTTACTTGAACATACAAGTCACCAAAATCACCTCTTCTCATATAAGGCATTCCTTTACCTTTCAATCTGAATTGTTTACCATTTTGAGTTCCATCAGGAATTTTTATTTTAGCTTTGCCTCCATCAATAGTTGGAATTTCAATGGTGGTTCCCAAAGCAGCATCTGCAAGAGAAATTGGAAATTCAAAAAATAAATTTTCATCTGATCTCTTAAATAAATCGTGGGAGTGAACATTAATAAACAAATATAGATCACCCGTTGTACCACCTCTACTTCCAGCTTCGCCTTTACCTGCTAATCTAATTCTCGTTCCATCATCAACGCCTTTAGGAATTGTAACGGATATTTTTTTAGATGCTTGCTTCTTTCCTTGTCCATTACAATCATTACAAGGATTTGTAATTTCCTCACCATTACCATTACATTGCGGACATGTTTGTTGTACTGTAAAAAAGCCTTGATTAGACCTGATTTTTCCATTTCCTCCACAGTATGTACATCTATCAGGAGAATGACCAGGTTTTGAGCCATTACCTTTACAAGTATTACATTTATCTGTAGTTGAAAATTTTATATCTTGTTTTTTGCCCTGGTAAGCTTCTTCAAGTGTAATTGATAAATCATATCTTAGATCTGAGCCTCTGTTATTAGAACTTCTTTTTCTTGATCTTCCGCCCCCACCAAAATCTCCAAAAAAATCTTCAAAAATATCTGAAAAATCTGCGCCACCAAAACCTCCAAAGCCACCACTTTGTCTTCCACCACCATTTTCAAAGGCGGCGTGTCCAAAGTTATCATAATTTTGTTTTTTTTCTTTGTCTGATAGAATTCCGTAAGCTTCACTTGCTTCTTTAAACTTATCTTCTGCAACCTTATCCCCTGGATTTTTATCAGGATGATATTTAACAGCTTGTTTTCTATATGCTGATTTTAGCTCATCAGGAGATGCATTTTTACCAACACCTAAAACTTCATAGAAATCTCTTTTAGACATAAATTACCTTGAGATAATAGTCGTTGATAGTCTTAAGCGCTTTTTTCTTTATCTTCTTCTTTGCCTTCTTCTTTACTCTCTTCTTTTACTTCCTCAAAATCTGCATCAACTACGTTATCGTCTTTTTTTCCTTCATCATTATTTTCACTATTATCAGGTGAATCTGGTTTTTTTTCCTGAGCTTTATAAATAGCTTCACCTAATTTCATTGATGCTTGAACCAACGCTTCTGTCTTTTTCTTAATATCTTCATTATCAGCTCCCTTTAGAGCTTCTTTTAAATCAGATGAAGCATCTTCAATTGCTTTTTTCTCAGCATCTGTAACTTTAGAGCCGTGCTCTTTAAGGTTCTTTTCGGTTGAATGAATTAAAGTGTCAGCTTGATTTCTAGTATCTACAGACTCTCTTTTCTTTTTATCTTCTTCTTTATTAGCCTCTGCATCTTTAACCATTTTTTCTATTTCTTCTCCACTCAATCCACCTGAAGCTTGGATTTGAATTTTTTGTTCTTTACCAGTTCCTTTATCTTTTGCTGAAACACTGACTATACCGTTAGCATCAATATCAAAAGTAACTTCAATTTGAGGAACTCCTCTTGGTGCTGGAGCTATACCGACTAACTCAAAGTTTCCCAACATTTTATTATCAGTCGCCATTTCTCTTTCACCCTGAAGCACTCTAATAGAAACTGCAGGCTGATTGTCTTCTGCTGTAGAAAATACTTGGCTTTTTTTTGTTGGTATTGTTGTGTTTTTCTCTATTAATTTAGTTGATACACCTCCTAGAGTTTCAATACCAAGAGATAATGGAGTAACATCTAAAAGAAGCACATCTTTTACATCACCCTGAAGTACTCCAGCTTGAATCGCTGCACCCATAGCTACAACTTCATCTGGATTTACACTTTTATTTGGATCTTTTCCAAAAAAGTTTTTAACTTCAGCTAAAACTTTTGGCATTCTTGTCATTCCACCAACCATAACAATTTCATCTATATCACTCGCTGATATACCAGCATCACTCAAGGCTGTCTTACAAGGTGGCAATGTTCTAGCGATTAAATCTTCAACAAGAGCTTCGAGTTTAGCTCTAGTCATTTTTAAATTAATATGTTTTGGACCTGTTTTATCTGCGGTAATAAATGGTAAATTTATATCTGTTTGTTCAGCTGAAGAAAGTTCAATTTTAGCTTTCTCAGCAGCTTCTTTTAACCTTTGAAGTGCAAGCTTATCTGATGTTAAATCTATACCGTTATCTTTTTTAAACTCTGCAATTAAGTATTCAACAATTGTGTTATCAAAATCTTCACCACCTAAAAAAGTATCTCCATTAGTTGACTTAACTTCAAATACACCGTCTCCTAATTCAAGAATAGAAACATCAAATGTTCCTCCACCCAAATCATATACTGCAATTTTCTTATTTTCTTTTTTATCTAATCCATAAGCAAGTGATGCTGCAGTAGGTTCATTAATAATTCTTAAAACTTCTAGACCTGCAATTTTACCAGCATCTTTTGTTGCTTGTCTTTGTGCATCATTAAAGTATGCGGGAACTGTTATTACAGCTTTAGTTACTTCTTGTCCCAAATATTTCTCAGCTGTTTCTTTCATTTTTTGAAGAATGAAAGCAGATATCTGTGAAGGTGAATATTTTTCTCCCTTTGCTTCAATCCAAGCATCACCTTTTTCAGAGTTAACTATTTTAAAAGGAGCTGCGGCTATATCTTTTTTTACTGTCGGGTCTTCAAAATTTCTTCCAATAAGTCTTTTAACAGCAAAAATTGTATTTTCAGGATTAGTTACAGCTTGTCTTTTAGCAGGTTGACCAACTAGTTTTTCTCCATCGTCAGTAAAAGCTACAACAGAAGGGGTTGTTCTTGCTCCTTCAGCATTTTCTAATACTTTAGGCTGGCTTCCTTCCATAATTGATACACATGAGTTTGTTGTACCAAGATCTATTCCAATAATTTTGCTCATAACTTAAATACTCTCTTTCATATATGTGTTAATATTAATTCTACAAGTTCAACAAATGTAATTATTTGTCTAAATTTTCCTTATTTTCCTCACTTTTATTATCTTTGTTTTCGCTTTTTTTAGACACACCAACTAGGGATGGTCTTAGCAATCTGTCTTTTATCATAAAACCTTTTTGAACTTCTTGAACAATAGTCCCAGGTTCCTTTTGATTATCTTCTATTTCCATCATTGCTTGATGTAAGTTTGGATCTAATTTTTTATTAATACAATCAATTGGTTTAATGTTATTCTTAGTAAAAATAGAGATTAAATCTTTATTAATTATATCAAAATGTTCTAAGGTTTTTTTTAATGCCTCAGTACCTTTAAGGGCCTCATCACTTTCTAAAATTAATTTTGATCTTGCAAGGTTATCAATCAAATTTAAAGCTTCTTTTGCAAATGTAAAACCTCCATAATCAAATGCATCATCTTTTTCTTTTTCAAACCTTCTTCTTTGATTTTCCATTTCAGCAAAAGTTCTTGCTAATTTATCTTCTAATTCTTTTATTTTGTCTTCAGAAGATAATTCTACTTTTTCTTCTGAGTCTTTGATTTCATCTTGCTTATCATCTGACTGTTTATCAGCTTCATTATTCTCATTTATTACTTCCGGTGAAGTATTTTCTGGGTTTAGGTTTTCTTCTTTTTCCATGAAAGCTTATATGGTAAGAAATTTCAGAATTGCTAGATATTAATGAAAAAAATTTCAAAATTGCTTATAGGCACTAATAACAAGGGAAAATATAAGGAAATTAAAGATTTATTACCAAAATACATCAAAACTTACTCAACCTCTGAATTTAAGCTTAAGAGCCCAAAAGAAGATGGGCTGACATTCAAAGAAAATTCAATCATAAAATCTAAGTATTTTTCAAAAAAAACAAAAAAAATTTGTCTTGCTGATGACTCGGGGCTTGAGATAGATATTTTAGACAAAAGTCCTGGAATTTATTCAGCTAGATGGGCTGGGAAAAAAGGTAATTTTAAAAAAGCAATATCTAAGGTTTATAGAGAATTATCAAAAAAAGATAAAAACTGGAAGTACAAGAAAGTTAAAGCTAGATTTATTTGTGCATTATCGATTTGTTTTCTAAACAAAGTAATAGCATCTGTTTCGGGTAAAGTTGAAGGGTACATATCAACAACACCCAAGGGAAAGAATGGTTTTGGTTATGACCCAATTTTTATTCCAAAAAATAAAAGAAAAACTTTTGGTGAAATAGGTTCTATACAAAAATATAAAATAGATCATCGTTTTGATGCATTTAAAAAAATTAAAAAATTTTTATAATTTTTTTATCTTCAATCTTATAAAAGTTTAAACGGTGATTAATTTTATTATTTTTAATATCAAAAATACCAATCTTGCCTTTAAAAGAATTCTTCTTTTTAAAAAGTTTGTTTAAATTAGATAGATTAGTTTTTAATGATAAATAATAGACAAGTCCCACAAGATCGTAGCTTAATAAAGCCAAGTGTGAAGGATATTCTTTAAACTCACTAAAAAACTTATCTTTATAATTTTCAAAATTATCTTGATTAATTGACGGATAATATAAGGGTTGAATATCTGTTTCATTTAATAGGGCTTTATCAAACCACTGATTTAACGTAATAAAATATTTTTTTTTAGGAGATACATCCGTGTATAAAAGTGATGTAGATACACTTTTTAAGCTTTCATCAAAATCTGCAATAACAACTGCATCAAAATTTAAGCCTCCTAAAGTATATCTTTGTTCAAGTTTAGTAATTTTTTTTTCTTTGTTTGATTGATTAGACTTTTTTAATCTTAAAATTTCATCTTCTAAGTTTTGCTTTCTAACTCTGTAATTAGTAATTTCTTCAATTTGTTTAGTCAATTTTGTAGGCTCTGTACTATAATCATATTCTTTAAATATTTTAATTCTAGAGTCCTTAATTCCTTTTTTAACTTCAAATTCATAATCTTGAATTGGTGTTAAAAATATTGTTTTTTTTATATTATTTATTTCTATAAATTTTTTTATAGTATTGAATTGCGAAGTTGAATTTATTCCTGCAGAAATTACATTTTTTGGAAGATCTAATGTTTTGTTTGTTAAAGATAAAAAAGTTATGTCTTTTATTTCATCTAGATAAGATATGCTTTCATGAAAAACAGGACCAATTACAATCTTTACACCCATTTGTTTTAACTCAAACGCCGATTTAAGTGTTTTGTTTGCTTTAGAAGCTGTGTCTTTTGGAATTATTTCTAGCAAATTATTATCAATATCTTTCACAGCTAACCTAACTGCTTTGATAATTGATTGACCCAACTCTTTATTGGAGCCTGTTAATGGAACCATGAGGCCAATCTTAATTTTTTCTGAAGCTTTTGTGGAAAATGAAAATAATAGAGAAAAATTTAATACTACCAAAAAAATAATTTTAATAAATTTACTCATTTTAATGTTAGTATAATATTTTTTTAGCTTAATTATGATCATAAAATCACAATCTCAAATAAAAAATAATGAAAATGGTCTTTATTTGGTATCAACACCAATTGGTAATTTAAAAGATATTACTTTAAGAGCTATAGAAATATTAAAAAAATCAACTTATATCCTTTGTGAAGATACAAGAGTTTCTAGAATTTTATTAGATAGATATGAAATAAAATCACGTCTGATTTCAAACCATAAATTTAATGAATCAAAAAATTTAAATAAGATTATAGATCTTCTTAAATCTGGAGAAATTATTTCATTAATTTCAGACGCTGGAACACCTAGCATTTCTGATCCAGGTGCAATACTAGTGAATGAATGTGTTAGAAATAATATTATAATTACGCCAATTCCAGGACCTTCAGCTGTTGCAACGGCAGTATCAATAAGTGGTTTTTCAGAAAAATTTATTTTTCATGGATTTTTACCTGAAAAAAAACAGGCATTTGTTAACGTTTTCAATAAAATATCAAAATTTGATGAAACATGTGTTTTTTTTGTATCTCCAAAAAAAGTGAATAAAATTATTCCTGAAATAAAAAAAAACTTTAGTGGAAGAAAAATAATATTTTGTAGAGAAATTTCAAAAATATATGAGGAATTTATAAGAAAAAATGTGGATGATTTAGAAATATTTGATAAGGAGTTAAAAGGAGAGCTAACAGTAGTAATTTCTGAAAAAAAAATTGATAAAAATTATTCACAAGAATTAAGTGAATCAGATATGATAAGCATTAAAATGATGATTAATAAATTAACTATAAAAGAGGTTACAGAAATTATTA
>OAPQ01000106.1_pt1 | contig 11162 bp, 8 predicted proteins | sample 1498871 | NCBI WGS metagenome assembly OAPQ01 (sample SAMEA3275646, study PRJEB22092) | marine metagenome | biome: ENVO: 01000023; feature: ENVO: 00002042; material: ENVO: 00002149 | collected 2014-06-21T11:10:00+00 | depth 0 m
ACGACACATATGGCGGGTTTCGGGTAGCTGTCGAGGAAGACCTTGTCGGCGGCGGAGCCTAGGAGGCGCAAGGCGGAGCGATTTGTGACGCCGGCATGCAAAAAGCCCATGACGCCGATGCGGTTTTGCTGGGCGCGGTGGGCGGCCCGAAATGGGATAATGTCGCGTATGAAGCGCGCCCCGAAGCCGGGCTGTTGCGTTTGCGGGCGGATTTGGAATTATTCGCCAATTTGCGTCCGGCCATTTGCTTTGCCGCTTTGGCCGATGCCTCATCGCTCAAGCGCGATTTGGTTGAAGGCTTGGATATTATGATTGTCCGCGAGCTGACCGGCGGGGTTTATTTCGGCGAGCCGCGCGGCATTGAAGAGCTCGGTAATGGTCAACGTCGCGGTGTGAATACGCAAGTTTATGAGACTTATGAGATTGAGCGCATTGCCCGCGTCGCCGGTGATTTGGCGATGAAGCGCGGCAAAAAACTCGCCTCATCTGAAAAACGCAATGTGATGGAAAGCGGCCTGTTGTGGCATGAAGACGTCACCCGCGTGATTGGCGCAGAATTTCCCGAAATTGAATTGGAACATGTGCTGGCCGATAATTGCGCCATGCAGCTTGTGCGCAATCCCAAACAATATGATGTGCTGGTCACGGATAATTTATTTGGCGATATTCTCTCAGATATTGCCGCCATGTTGACCGGCTCATTGGGCATGTTGCCGTCGGCCTCATTGGGTGCGCCCGATGCTGCCAGCGGTCGCGCCAAAGCGCTTTACGAACCTGTGCATGGCTCTGCGCCTGATATTGCGGGCCAAGAAAAAGCCAATCCGATTGCCTCCATTATGAGTTTTGCGATGGCGCTGCGCTATACATTTGACCGTGGGGAAGATGCGGATTTATTGGAAAATGCGGTCACGGCAGTGCTCGATAAGGGCGTGCGCACCGGCGATATTATGCAAGCCGATATGCAATTGGTCGGCACAAGCGGCATGGGCGATGCGGTATTGGCCGCGCTCGCTGAATTGGGGGCGTAAGATAATGGCTTATGTAATCGCAGTCGTTGGCGCGACCGGTAATGTCGGGCGCGAAATGCTGAATATTTTGGACGAGCGCAAATTACGACGCGAATACTGATTTTTTTGCCTCACTCCCTGAGACACTCACCTATCACGACCTGGAATCGTCACTAAGTCAGCATGCGGACGCTCAAATTGAGCGACTCTGTCGTGAATATTTACCGCTTAGCTTTAGCCGACGCCACGGTGATCCGTCGCGTCCTTGGAATCGCTTCGCCATAAAAGTGAAAGACGATAGTGGGCAAAAATTACTCAACTACGAGGGTAATTGGCGAGATATTTTTCAGAATTGGGAGGCCCTGAGTTCGTCGATTCCCTGTTTTGGCGCCAACATGATTACCAAGTTTGTTAACGCCACCACGGCCGATGGCTACAACCCTTACCGTATTACCCGCCAGGGCATTGATTGGGAGCGTCCTGAGCCCGAAAACCCCTGGGCGAACATTGGCTATTGGGGCGATCATCAGCTGATCTACTTGTTGAAGTTGGTGGAGCAGTCGATTGCACATAACCCTGACGCCATTAAGTCGTTGATGTTTAAAGAGACATTTGCATATGCCAACGTTCCATATCGCATCAAGTCGTATGCCAGTATTCTAAAAGATCCTTACGACACCATTGAGTTTGACGAGGCGCTCGACAAGGTCATCGACGCGCGGGCGGAAGCTATTGGTGCAGACGGCCGCTTGTTATTCTGCCCTCAGGGTGAGGTCTATCAGGTCAACCTGGCCGAAAAAATATTGGTCACGTTGCTGTCAAAGATGGCCAATTTTATTCCGGACGCTGGTATTTGGATGAACACGCAGCGGCCCGAGTGGAACGATGCGAATAACGCATTGGTGGGAACCGGGGTCTCGGTCGTGACATTGTGCTACCTGCATCGATTCCTCAATCGTGCGGTCGCGCTGTTTGATGGGCTGGATGAGGCTGAGGTCAAGCTGTCTAAAGAGGTCGCTGACTTTATGTCGGAGGTGGCTTCGGTACTTGAGCACCATACAAGCTCTATCGGGTCTGGTCCGGTGGGTGACGAGGTCCGAAAACAGGTCATGGAGGCGTTTGGTACCGCCGCCGAACGCTATCGCGAAGGGATCTACGCGCACGGGTTTAGTGCCGAAAAAGTGTCGGTTCCACTCGAGCAAGTGAGCCACTTTCTGACTCAAGCGCGTGATGTGAGTGCTGTCAGTATTAAATCTAATCGTCGTGAAGACGGCCTTTATCATGCGTATAACCGTATTTCAGTAGGGCCGGTGGGTGTCGAAATTCGTTACCTTTACGAGATGCTGGAGGGACAGGTCGCAGTGCTGAGTTCAGAGCTCTTGTCGCCTGAGGAGTCGTTGTCTGTACTGACGACGCTGAGAGATTCATCGTTGTACACCGCACGCCAACACTCGTATTTGTTGTATCCCGATCGCCGGTTACCGTCGTTTATGGAGCGCAACATGATCCCTGATGCGTTTGTAAAGTCATCGTCACTTGCCAGTAGGCTTGTCGCGGCAGGTGATACATCGCTCCTCGAGACTGATCAGGCGGGTCAGACCTATTTTGCGGGACACTTCAATAACACTGCCGCCGTGGCCGATACGCTGACGCAGCTCGCGAACGCCGGATATCGTCAGGAGGTAGACTTAGAACGCGAGGCGATTGAGTTTTTGTTCTCCGACCTCTTTGACTGCGCTAACTTCACCGGCCGGTCCGGGGGGATGTATGCATACGAGGGCTTAGGTTCGATTTATTGGCACATGGTGTCCAAGCTCCTCCTCGCGGTAATGGAGACCGTCAAGCGTGCTGAGCAATCGGGGGCGCCGGCCGATGTAATGGGGGGACTCAAGCGCGTTTATTATGACGTTCGTGAGGGCATTGGCTTTAACAAAACCCCCGACGTTTACGGTGCCTTTCCCACCGATCCTTACTCGCATACGCCGGGCTTTTCGGGGGCACGTCAGCCCGGTATGACGGGTCAGGTGAAAGAGGAGGTACTGACACGTCTACTTGAGCTTGGAATCACGGTTGATCATGCGCAAGTGACGTTTAACCCGACGATGCTCCGCGCCTCTGAGTTCCTCCAAGCGGATGAGGACTTGCACTATTTTGACACCGCTGGCACACCTCAATTTCTGACACTCTCGCGTGGACAGTTGGGCTTTACTTACTGTCAGGTGCCGGTTGTTATGAGTCTCGCGAGTCAGCCTTCGATTCGCATACATTGGGCTGATGGGACTGATCTGTCGGTTGAGGGCCGCACCCTGAGTGCAGAACAATCGGAAGCTTTATTTAAAAAGACTGGCGCTATTGCGCGCCTCGATGTGTTCGCGGACCAGGTCATAAAGTGAGTCGTGAGTGAATCTGAGAAGCCCGCGTAAGCGGGCTTTTTTTTGACCTGCGGATTAGCCGGCGTTCTGACGCGCGTCGAGCTCACTGCGGATCGCGCTGACGCTCTCCTCGTTGAGGTCGTAATTCCACATGGCCCAGATGCCGACCAGTGTGCCGGTGGCGGGAACAAGGATGAATGCGGCCCGCAAGCCATTCAACGCTTCCTCAGTTTGAACGGTGACATTCTGATCAAACCCAACAAAGCTCATGATGAATCCGGTGAGAAGCCCGGCAAATGCGGCTCCGAACTTGACCATCCACCAGTAAATGGCGCCGAAAAGTCCTTCGCGACGATCGTGGGTATGGAGCTCGTCAAGGTCACAAATATCAGCCGTCATTGACATCATAATGGTGAATAGGCCGCCAATACCGAATGCAAAGAAAGGGAGGGGGAGGAACATTAACAAAGGGTTGGAAGGTGAAAAGGTCCACCAGAACATGCCATAACCCAGAAGTGATACGCTTTGACTGATTAAAAATGCCTTGTGCTTACCTACGTTTTGAGCCATCCAATTAACGATCGGAATGACCACAATAAGGGTGCATATGGCTGACCCACTCCCGAAGAAGGCCGGCCACCACCACGCCGCGACGGGGTCACCGCCAAACAGATAGTAAACGATGATGAAGAAGGCAAAGCCCGCAACACAATTGTACGCATTGAAGATGAAAAAAGTTGCAGTGCAAATGCGCTGGAAAGGCTTATTTCTTAGTGTGATAGCGATACCTCTGAACAACTCTTTAAAGGTTTCCGCTACCGTTGCGCGAGTATTGACCTCGTCAGTATTTGTGGTGTCCTCAGAATGACAAAAAACGGCCGGCACTATGGCCAAGAGTGTGCAGGTTACACCTACGTATATCGAAAGAGTGCGGGCACCTTCTGTCGGTGAATCAAACCAATTCGGATCGTAGAGGATGATCCAAAACCAAGGGGCTATGACCCACGCAAATTGTCCTATCCACTGCGCGACAGCCATAAGACGCGTTCGCTCGTGGTAATCGCTGCTCATCTCGTAGCCCATGGCTACATAAGGAACACTGAAAATCGTCATGCCGAGAAAGAATACGACTGACCACCCTAAAAAATACCAGAAGTTATACATCTCCCCATTTTCAGCAGACAGTTGCCACATGGCGATGTAGGAAATGCCAGCGATCACTGCGCCTATAAAGATGAAGGGTCTGCGCTTTCCCCAGCGAGAGTTAGTACGATCTGAGATATACCCCATCAGCGGGTCGGTCAGTGCGTCGACTAGCTTGGGTAGAAAGAATATAAACCCCCAAAGAATCGGACTCATACCGAGGCTTTGAACTAATATCACCATGAAGACACCCAGTGCTGCTGGGAACATCTGATTGGCCAGCATGCCGACGCCAAAGGCGATTTTTTGACCCAAAGGTATGACTTGCGTTATGGCGTTATCGCTGCTTGCTGTCTTGTCACTGCTCAGTGTTTGTGTGCTCATTAAATTCTTCGTCTAAAGAGATTTAGAAACCCGTTTCGGGTGCGAGATTTCGGTTTAACTAAAAAGGGTAGATTAACGACGGCGCTTGTCGCATCGGGCATGTCGACTTGGCAAAATAGGCGGTACTCACCCGGTTGTGAAAGTTGAAAAGCAAAGTCTGTGTTCTGCGTCCCGATACTTGATAGAACGCTCGGAGGGGTTGGTTCAAAATCCCCGCCATCGCTCTCAAGTGCTTTTGAGACTTCGGTGCAGACAGTCCAAGAAATGGTTGGATTGCCTTTGGTTTCAAGCAGTGTGAGTTGTGCATGCAGTCGATCATCGATCTGACCTGTGACGCTCGCACTGGCGGGCTGCCCCGACAGTGTTAGTGATTTTATTTGAAGCGAATGGCGCTTGGGTGATTGACCGGTCCAAGCTTGATTCATGACCTCGACAGCTTCCGTGTGTTTGCCATCCTCAAGAAACATGCTGTACCAAGTGGGCGTGCGTTCTTGCTTTTGACCCCAAAGAAAAATGTAAGCCCCTAAGCATCGACGACTGTCAGCAAGAATAATGGTGTTGTAGCGTCGCGAAATATCGCGCGCCTTTTGCGAGCTGTTGGGTTCGATCGGTCTTCCCCAGGCAGTTTCCGGACTTTCCCAGTGACCGGTTGGACCCCACTCTGTAAGTTGGTAGGGGCCGTCGTAGCCGGCGCGCGACAGCAGTTGCCCAAGCTGGTCAATCTCCCCGTAAATTTGAAACGAGAGAAAGTCGAGTGATGGTGCTTTTGCAGCAATCGCACTGACTGTGGCCTCGTCGATGCCCGCGAGCATGGTGGTGACTGGATGATTGGAGTCAGCGGCTTTGATGCGAGTCGCGAGGTCTTCTACCGCATCCCAAACAGCCGCGTTGGTGGCGCGGAGATTTAACTCATTTCCCAAGCCCCACATGAGGAGAGCAGGGTGGTCTTTGAGTCTGTTTACATCGAGCATCATCTGCTCATTTTGCAAGGCGACGGCCTGTGCATCAGAATAGTCGAACCCATGACGCTCGCGCGCCATATCCAGACCCATACAGACCATGAGTCCAAGCGACTGCGCTTCGTCTAGAATGTCTTCTGCGCTGCGTTCTCCGTTAGCAACTCGCCACGTTCTGAACGTATTACCACCCGCGCCAGCCAGCGACGCCAGTTGCCCGAACTCCAGCCCCGCGCCCTTAACGTAGAACGGTGCTCCATCAACCTCCAGACGGTATCCATCGGTGCGATCACCGACTAGACATACTTTGGCCATACATGCTCATAAATGACTATTTTTAGTCGTTTTTTTTCACGTTTGAGCATACCAATCGACTGGCCCCGAGACAGTCAAAAGCCGCCAAGCAGGGACTGTGGTGAGACCAACCGGTTTATCGGCTAGATCGGATCAAATTGACCTTAATTTATCGGTGCATTACCAGTCCGCTGAGTCTTATTGGGGGCCAAAAGGGGCGCGCTCGCGACGCGCCCCAAACTTAAAGCTTGGAGGAGACCGTGTAGCGACGCTCGATCCGGCCTTCGCGACTTTCTTTGGTGTACAGCGGCTCGTGCAGGACTTCATTCGCGTAGTCCTCGGCTTGATCGAGGTAGTGCGGCGAGTCGGCATTGGTCATGTCATTACCGTATTGGTGAGTCCCCAGTAAACGCTGCTCTCCGCTGGGCATCCAGCGAATGATGTAATAGAGGCCGTCTCCGGCAACCGCCGTTAAGTAGTCGTCCCCATCAAGTCTCCTGCTGTAAATGGCTCTCAATGTGTCTGGCCCCCCAGCGACAGGCCAGAGTGTTCCGCTGCGGCCATGACGATTGACCTCTCCCCATTTTGGATCCAGTTGACCGCCGATCTCGAGTGTCTGATCAATGCAGTCATCGAGTACGTCTGCCGGCTCTGGGTTGTTGTTACCGCCACTCTCCGCTTGCCATTCGGCGGCCAGCACACAAACACCAAGCGCGGCGCCACGGTTATCTTTGTCGGTTGAGCGATCCCATGCCTTAAGCACAGCAATCGCTTGTGCTTGAGTTTTGGTAGTCGCAGATAAGCCCGTCACCTTCTTGAAAAAGGCCATGCCGCGGTAGTTGGGCGAGTAGTCATTGTCGTGCTTAAGCTCCCACACTTCCTCGTCAGAGATTTGGCCAAATTCCTCGAATAACTCCAGCCCACGCGTGGCCCGGTTAGTCATTCGGGTTTGCCAACCGCCGTCGGCAGGTGCGTCGGTCTTGAGCGGGTTGTGCGCCGCGCTGGTGACGTTGAACGGCGTTTGATTGGCGCTGTGAATAAAGCCTGATGGGGGGTTGGTGACCTGTGGGAGGGTGTCAGTGGGGTAGTAGGCATTCCAAATCAAATCGGATCGATCACCTGGGAGGTACTGCTGCCAGTTCCAACCCGGTGCGCGGACAGGCAGTTGTGCGTTGTGAATAAAATGGATGTCGCCGTGCCGGTTGGCATAAACAAAATTAAAGCTTTGAATGTGGTTAAGGGCCACTGCTGCCTGCCATTCCTCGAAGTTTTTGGCCTTGTTCATCGCCAACCACTGCTCGACTTGCTTCATTTCGTCGATACCCGCGTACCGGATGGCGTACACGCCATGATCGGTTCGCAGTGCAGGGCCGTGTGCCGAGCGCAGTACTTCGCGACTCACCGACCAGGGCAGGAAACCCCATAACTTCAGTTTCAGTTTCACCGTGCTGACGTCGAGGTCGCGCCACTGTCCGTCAAGCAGATACTGATTCTCATTGTCTGGGTTCATCTCGAGCAGGTAGATATCAACAAGATCAGGTTTGTTAACCGTCGCTCCCCACCCGTGTTCTTGTGTAAAACCAACCCCCATAGTGGGCGCGCCTGGAAACAAGCCCCCCATAATGTTGAGACCCTCCCCTGATTCAATATGGGCCTCATACCAAGCAACAGGGCCTGTCAGGGGCTGGTGTGAATTAATGATGAGATAGGTAGATCCGTCATCCGTGCGCGAGGGTGCCACGGCCGTTGCATTAGATCCTATAGGGTCCTTGGGTTTTGGGTTGTAAGGCGCTTTGCTCACGGTGTTGGGGCGTGTATCACCAAAGAGTTCAAGCACCGGCCCATCAAAGCCATAAAACAAAGGGTGTCTGAGCATGTGGCCCGCGACAATGTCTTTGCCGGTTACAGGCAGCAACTCTGGGTGCTCGATCTCATCAGTATGATCGCGTGCAAATGCATTAAAGCCGGCTGCAAACGCCTCGACATAGGCGCGGATTTCTGGCGATAAAACACGCTCATAGTCCCTATCCAATGTTCCCCAGAGGTCCAGCCATTTGACGAGGTAGTCAGATTGCGCGCCTTCCTGCCCCTCATAGCGGCCAGCGTTTCCTCGAAAAAAGGGGAGGCTGCCCTCCATAATCGGCCAGGCGTCTTCGGCTTGTGCATAAGCAAGACCAAACGCTGCGTCGGCGTCGGTTGCCCCGTACACGTGCGGTACGCCGTAGGTGTCGCGTTCTATGGACGCCTCGAGGGCCAGTGCGTTGAGCGAGTAACCCAGGGTCAGCAGGGCAATTGCCAAAACAGTGTGTGCAGCGCGAAAACAAACATGTGTCATTTTAGTGATCTCAGGGGTGAAATTAGCCGTGTTCGACACTGTCTAGCAACACGCCTAGTGAGCGCAAGCAATTGCAGCCCGTTTAGTGCTCGATAAGACACGGTGTCGCGTTTTTGCCAGAGGTTTTAGCGTGGGGTTTCGTAAAACACCTCGGTATACTCATCCGATGAATTTAATCGCGACCGCCGTGCCCTTCTTTTTACTCGCCATTGCCGCGGAGTGGTTGTGGGGGCGCGTCTCTGGCAGAGACACCTATCGGTTAAACGATTCGGTCAGCAGTTTAACGCTGGGGGGGCTGTCACAGGCGCGTCGCTTTGTTGCGCTTGGCATTGGCGGGAGTGTCTATGCTTGGCTAATGACGATAACCCCACTTGCCCCCTGGCGCCTTGACGGTTGGATGGGCTGGGTGCTGGCTTTTATTCTTTACGACCTTTGCTATTACTGGTCGCATCGTGCGGGTCACGAGATCAAGCTTTTTTGGGCGTCACACGTTGTGCACCATCAGAGTGAGGACTACAACCTCTCAACCGCACTCCGGCAGACCAGTACTGGGTTTTTATTCGGGTGGATTTTCTACACCCCCCTCTTTTTTATCGGTGTGCCGGGCGAGATGATGGTCACCGTGGGTGCGCTCAACCTGATCTATCAGTTTTGGGTGCACACTGAGCACGTTGGCGAACTCGGTTGGTTCGAGTACGTGTTCGTGTCTCCCTCGAACCACCGCGTCCACCACGCGAGAAATCCTTGCTACCTCGATCGTAATTATGGCGGCGTTTTCATCGTATGGGATCGGTTTTTTGGCTCCTACCAGCGGGAACAGGCGGCTGAACCCTGTGTCTATGGCATTACGACGCCGATCAGGTCCTGGTCGCCTTGGGAAGCGTGGGTGCACGTTTATCGGGACATGTTGTCGGACATGTGGCGAACGACAAGTTGGCGCCACCGAGTGTTTGTGCCATTTTCTCATCCCGCGTGGAAACCGAGTGATCTCATCAAGGACGCATCCACTGCGTCTCAGGTCTCATTCAGCAAGTTCGATCCGCAGGTCACAGTTGTACGAAAGTTCAGCGGCGCGATGAACCTTTTATTGATCACCGCCATACTCGTCGTTGCGCAGCAGTTTGATGTGCTACGTGGGTACGAGGCGATTGCGTGGGGCATGATGCTCTGGCTGGGGATTGCCAACGCGGCACTCCTCAATAACGCGCGTTCGACTGTTTTCAAAGGGTTGGAAATCGCCAGATCGGTCGTCTTGGTGGGGTGCGCGCTGCAGCTTTCTGCCCTGTGGGCACTCGCGACTCTGCCGGCCGTCGCACTGACACTAGGCTGGATGTTTTTGGATGGAGAGGCATACGAGGCGGCGGACGCCACCTCGTAAAGACCGCGTTATAGCGTGGTAAGATACGCCGCGACGTTGCCTATTTCACCGTCAGTCATCCCTTTGGCAACGGGCCACATCATCGACGATTGAGCGCCTCGCGCTTCACCCGCGCGGTAGGCGGAAAGCTTACTGACGAGATCACTTTGGGCCTGACCTGCAAGCATGGGACCAATGCCGCCTTCGCCCTTACCGCCGTGACAGGCAATACACTGGCCGTAATAACTTTTGCCAAGTGCTTCGGGTGACGCGGCCGCTAACATTTCTTGTTTGACACGTTCAATATCGGCAATGGTTCCGCCATTTTCAGACTTCCACGCTTCGTAACATTCGCCAACGCAGACATTACGATTGCCCGTCCATGACGCGTTATTTGTCGTTGTACCGACCCAAATAATTGCTGTCACAGCAATAGCGAAAGCCGTGACGATGACGTTCGTGTTCATTGATACCCCCAGGAATAATTCGGTCGACTTTTTAGTCGGCGCGAATGATAAGGCGTTTGACGAGTCGATGTAAGAGTGTTTCCTTCGAACGCAACAATTTCACCTTTATAACCGCTATTAAGGGTCGCGGGCTTTCGGTCCTCTGCGGTATTTGCATGGGCGTGGGCGAACCAATCGTGTCCTGCTTTATCGCCTTAAAGCGTAGTATCGTAGTGCAATAGCGACCATACTTTGGTCCTACGATGGGGCTCGCCAGACAAACACAAGGGAAAAAAGTTTTGAACGCAGCTTATACCGGTCAAATCAAAGTTCGATTTGCTGATACCGACGCCAACGGACACACGTTTTTTGGAAGTTATCCGGTGTTGGCTGACGAGGTCGTATCGGAGTACCTCGCGCAAATTGGTTGGGACGCAGGTCCCGATGGCGACTACCTCACGTTCACGGTGAACTGCAACATCGACTTTGTCGGCGAGTGTTTGGCCTGGGACATTCTTGAAGTGTCTTGCGGCTTTTCTAAGATGGGCAATAGCAGTTGTTTGATTGAGTTTGAAATGCTCAACACCACGACCCAAGAGATTGCGACACGTGGGAGTTTTACCTACGTATTTGTCGATAAGGCAACACGAAAAAGCAGGCCTATTCCTCAGCGGGTGAGAGACGCGATCATTGCGGCGCAACCCGAGTTGGGGGGCTGAGAACACCATGAGTGATGGCGTCAACCCCAGTGGTAACCCCCAAGGAAAGGGACTGGTCATGGTTCTTCAGCAAATTGCAGCTGCAGCGCCTGTCGAAATCCGAGCAAAATCCACCGACCAAGCGCTGCTGGATTACTGGTGCTCCAGTC